>Ga0114959_10001529_pt1 | contig 20036 bp, 30 predicted proteins | sample C_130625_EF_Meta_FD_87317 | JGI IMG/M metagenome (GOLD analysis project Ga0114959, IMG submission 87317) | Freshwater microbial communities from Lake Croche, Canada to study carbon cycling - C_130625_EF_MetaG | ecosystem: Environmental > Aquatic > Freshwater > Lake | place: Lake Croche, Canada... | reverse complement strand
TGGCAGCATGAAAATGGTTACAACGCAGTAACGCTTAATGATGTAAACGCTATTTATTCTAGTTTTACCACCTGCGATATTAGCTGGATTGGCGGAACACCAGCACAAGACACACCCCAAGGCGTAAACCGTAGGATGCACTTACGCCGTGTTGAGCCAGACTTTGTGCAAACAGGTGTGATGTCATTGACATTACTAGGTCGTAAGTTTGCTAGAAGCCCGGTTGAATCTAATGGTCCGTTTTTGTTTGGGCCAAGTACTGAAAAGATTGATCTGCGCATTGAGCATCGTGAAATGAGCTTGTTGTTTGAATCAAATACTATTGATGGTAATTATCAGCTTGGTCGAACCATGATTACAGCTGAAATGGGTGATGAAAGACCATAATGGTTAAAGCCGGCACAATAGAGTATTTTCCATACTCCCCAGATCATTCAACCTGGGAAGAGTTTAATGGTAACTTGTTTGTGCAGTATGGTCAGCGCAACATTGTGCACTCTGCAGAAGACCACTGGCAAGACACTGCAAACGCATTAGTACAGTCACCGCCCTTTGCCACATATCCAGTGCCAGATCCAGTAGGGTTTGCAACTTGGCAGGATTGGGCAAGAGCGTTTATCACAGTAGTAAATGGCCCAAGTTACTGATTTTTAGGGCGAAAAAGCTTTATTTTTTGGATATGTAGATATAGAAGTAATTTAACTAAAGGAAACAAAATGCACGGACAACAAACATTAAAGTATCTTAACGATCAAGCCGTTGCTCAAGCTATATTGGCTAAGCACAAAAATACTCAAGCTATCGATCCAGTATTTGAAAAAGCTGTTGAAGAGTCTTTGGCTGCAAAAGCAAAAAACATTACTGAATAATTTTAATGGATCAGTCCGGATTAAACTCCCTGTACCAACAGTACCTTGGTCGTGATGTCGATCCAAGTGGTTTATCCACATGGAGTAATCAAGATCCTTCTGTTGTAGCATCTGCATTACAAAATAGTCAAGAGTTTCAAAACTTGCACCCAGAGGGAGCATTAAACTATTTTGCTTCAAATGCGGGTAAAACAGCTAATTTGGCGGGGTTTAATACTGACCAGACTGTTTCTGACCCCAATACTTGGGAGCAACGTACCTATCAGACAGATCCAAATAATCCTGATAGTGGCGGCGGTAGCTATTATGTAGATCCTCGCACTGGAAATGCTTACACATATTCATACCTTACAGATTCAGGTGGAGAGCAAAGTGGAATTGACCCCGCCAGTATTAAGGCGTTAGCTGGTGGAGCTGCACTAAACGACCCACTTCTACAAGCTGCTGGATTAAATACTGATCCAACAAAAGCTGAACAGTTGTACACTCAAAAAGCAACAGACCCCCATGGGTATTACAGCCAAATTGGTGATGCCTTAGAGAACACTATTTATGGGACTTTGTATACCAACGCACCTTCTTCAGTACAACAAAATGCTCTTGAACAGTTAAAGACATTAGATCCGCAAACATACTACAAAAATAAAATTAAGGCTGAAAGCCAAGCGGCTGGATGGGATCTTGCGCAAAATAGAAGTGATAGGGCTACTGGCCACCAACAAACAATACAAAGTTTGATTCCAGACGCTATTAAAGAGGGAATGACTCCTCAGCAAATCAATGATTTATATAGCCAGTCTGCCTCACAAGCAAGTAGCGCCAATAGACAGCGTATTGCTGGCTTAGATAGTGGTGGGATGTTTGGAGACGCAATACCTGCAATTACTACTATTGCTGCAATGGCTATAGCACCTGAGCTAGCACCTTTTCTAGCCGAAGGGTTAGGTGGTAGTGCGCTATTGGGCGGTGCTGCTACTGGCGCTATATTAGGTGGTGGTAGTGGTGCTATCAATGCTGCTGCGCACAATGGAGATATTCTTGGCGGAGCACTTAAAGGTTCTGCATATGGTGGAGTTGGCGGCGGTGTTGCTGGTGGGATTTCAAGTGCTTTTAGTGGAGCTCCTAATATAACTGAAGCTGACATGGCCAGCTATGCTAACTCAACACCAGACCCAATTCAAACAATGTCTGAATTAAAAAGCATGACTCCAGAAGAATTGGCTCAAGCATTTGGACCTGGAGCTGGAGAAACAAGCTCTAATATTGGAAAAAACATAGCTTCTAAATTAGGTAGTAACGCCGCAAAGATGGGACTTAACTCACTTTTAAGTGGTTCTGGTTCCACTACGGGCGGTTTACTTGGCTTGGGTGGTGCTGCAATTGCTGGATCCACAGCCGGAGACAGTCAAACATCGGATACGACATCTACAGATACAACACCCACAGACCAAACAAACGATCCATATTTAAAAAGCGATATATTAAAAGCAGATACATCCGGATTGAAAGAACTTTCAAATCCTGAATATTTAAAATTGTTGCAAAAACTTCAGCAACATCGTGGTTACGCTGAAGGTGGTGAAGTAGAAGATCATAACCCGCAGTTTTATTCCGAGGGTGGATTAAATTCATTAAAGAACACGTATGTTCAAGGTGATGGAGATGGAACAAGCGATAGCGTACCAGCAATGTTAGCAAACGGTGAGTTTGTGATACCAGCTGACGTTGTTGCTTCTCTTGGTAATGGTAGTAACGACAGCGGTTCAAAAGTTTTAAATAAGTTTTTAGAAACAATTCGTGCTCACAAACAAAAGCATGACACAAATAAATTGCCACCAGATTCAAAAGGCCCACTAGCTTATTTGACTGATGCAAAAAGAAAAACAAAGGTATAACATATTATGGCCGGATTAAGCAGTCTTATTGCAAACACATCAACCAAACAGACAACGCTACCAGCGTGGTATGATAGCGCACAACAAGATGCAGTGTCTAAGGCAACGGCTGGCGTCAACGCAATGCCTACGCTACAAAATACGCTTGCCGGCAATGCTATTACTCAGCTTGGTGGTGCCAACAACCCTTTTGTACAAGCTGGTAATACCGCTCAATCTATTGCTACTGGGGCAGCTAATCCATGGAACGTTAGTGCAACTGGTCAAGTTACTCCAAATACTAGCACGGCGCTTGGCGGTTTGTTTCAAGCGCAAAACCAACAGCTTAACCAGCTTATGCCAAATATTAAGGCAGCTCCTGAAGCTGGTGCTATTGCATCGGGTAACTTTGGTAGTTTACGCGGACAGACTGCCGTTGAAAAAGCTTTAGGTGATGCGCAAGCAAATCTATTCTCACAACAGATGGATGCAGCATTAAAAAATCAAGCAACTGGTGTGAGTGCTGCTGGTCAAGCAGGCTCATTGGCTAATCAAAACATTACTCAAGAAACAGCTTTGGGTCAGTTGCAACAGATGGACCCAACGAAACAAGCCGCCACATTGGCAACAATTCTAGCAGGTATTAAGGCTCCAGAATCAGTTACCCAAAGTACTCAGGTATCGCCATTAAATCAAATTGGCGCATTGTCTAACTTACTTGGTGGAACAGGTGCTGTTAATTCTTTATTGGGTTCATTGGGAGTTAAGGGTGGATTAAGTGGTTTGGTTGGTGGTGCAGGCAAAGCTATTGGTAATTTGTTTAGTGGTGGAAATTCTGGAACTTATATTTCAAACAGTAACCCCGCAATGGATAACAGAGATGTGGGGCTTGGTGAAAATACTGACCCTAATTATGTGGCTCCACAAATCGCTGGCGAAGATATTTAATAAGAGAATAAAATTATGGCGAACACAACATCAGGCTTGGATGCCATTCCGGTTGAAGACACACAGACTACGGAAACTCCTACAGGGGGTTTATCTGTAAAAATTGGGCCTAAAGGTAATTTGGTTCCTTCAGCAAAAGAAATTGTTGCTGATCCTTCAGCAACTAAAGATCTATTAGCCAACATGGAAAGATTGATTGCTGAAAAATCAAGCCCATGGAAAAGTTTTCAAGATAGTTTAGCTCGCGCATCTGCTTGGGGTTCAGGTGGTGTTGAAGGACCCGCTGCCACACTGGCCGCTATAAATAAACAGCAAAATGAAGAAGGTAAAGACCTTTTTAACATGCAGCAACAATTAGCATCATACAAGGCTGCACAATCTTCTGCTGCCAATGACGCAGCTCGTCTTGCTGCCTTAACAGGTGGCGCTGGTGGTGTTGGTGGTGCGGGCGGTGCTGCAGCTATTCCAGCTGATGTTCAGGCTCGCATGCAAGCTGCTAGAACAGACTCCGATAGATTGGCTATCCTTGATGAGTGGCGTAAAGGCCGGATTACTGAAAGTACTAAAAAAGAATTCTCTCCACAGATGGCTACGATTGTTAAGGTATTTAATCCCTTAACAAACAAAGTGGAAGAAATGACTCAGGCAGATGCTGAGAAAATACTAACAAAAAAACCAGAGTTATACCGCGGTGTTTCTCAGCAGCCTGTTGTTTCTGATGACGCTGCTTTAAGAGTTGCCGCCCGTGAATCTGGTGGTAGGGATATAGGTTATCATGATCTCACTAAAGGTACTGCATACGGAACCTATGGAATTACTGATGCAGCTTACAAGGATGTACAAGCTGCCAATCCACGGTTCAAAGATCGTCCGATCACTTCACTCAATAAAGATGAGCAAACTGAAGCCTTTAACACATATCGTGGATTGGCTCAAAACCAACTTTCTAAACTTGGTGTAGAACCAAGCGCACAGAATTTAGATTTAGCTCACTTTTTAGGACCCACTGGTGCAGCTAACTACATTAAAACTGGCAATATAAGTTCAGAAGCTGCTGCAGCTAATGGTGGTGCAGAAAAAGCAACTCAAATTGCTACAGGCATTTTAGGTGGTAAACCCATTGCTACATCTGGCGCAACTGGTTTAGAGCCTGCACCTAAACAACCCGCAGCTAAAGCGGCTGGGTATGTGGGTCCTCTCATGCCAGATGGCTCTAAGCCAACAACGCGCGATGAGTATGATTTAGCTTTAGCTAACCAAAAGCTAAAAGCTGAAGAAAGTATTAAAACAGAGGAAAAAGGCAGAGCCGCGGAACTTGAAGCTACAGGTAAAACCGCAGCTGTAAGAAGTGATGCCATTCGTGAAGCCCGCGATAATGTTGGAACCAATCGTGCAAATGCTCAAAGGCTTATTGATCTTTCAACAAGTAATCCAAAAGCTTTTGGTGTGTTGCAAGAAACTGGCCTTCTTGCAGCCGCCGTTAAGGCTATTGAAGGTGGCGTAACAGTACCTGGCAGTGGCACTGCAAAACTATCTAATATGGAAGAGGCTGCGCTTAGATTAAGACCAGGAATTAAGAAAGAAGATCTCAGGGCTGCAGAAGAAGCGGCAAGAATATTTGCTGAACTTCAACTTAATGCTGCTAAAGTTGTTCTTAAGGGTCAAGGCGCAGTATCTGATGCTGAGCGTGAGCTTGTTGCTAAAATGACTGGAAGTACAAAAAATAGTCCTGAAACTATTAAGAAATTTGCCCAGTGGTATAAGACAAGAGCAGACTACGATGAGAAAATGGGCAATGCTTACGAAGACTGGAAAGCCCAAAACAGAAACGGACAATTTCAGGATTTTGAGTCGACAGCACAGTACAAGGCAATTCGAGCAGACCATGCTAAACAAGTAGAAAAACTTGTAAAGGCTAACGGCCAAGAGGGTAAAAATGAAAAGCCAGCTCACCCTGGAGCAGCTTTACTTGACCTTTACCCAGAGAGAAAGAAATAATGAGTGCTGATTTAGATCGTGCGTATGATGCCCTTCAACAAGCTCACGAAGCTGGTAATAAAGAACACGCTGAACAAATAGCAGATTACATCCGCACTATGCAGGCGGAACAGGTTAATCAACCAGCTCCTGTAGATGAATCTTCAGGCATGGAAAATTTAGGTGGGGTGCTTGGTGCTGCTGCTGGTGTTGGTACTAGTGGGGCTGTTATGGCGGGAGGAAAGTTATTAGATATTATAGGGCCGCCTAGTTTGCAAAGATATGCAAACAGTCAAATTGGTGATCGTTACAATGTGCCGTTAAGTGACTTAGAAAAAGAAGTTGGTTTTAAGTTACAGACAATGCCTGAGGTTCAAGCGGCCGTTAGAAAAGTTTCAAAGTCAGAGGCTATGCCAGATATTATTAAGCCAGTGTATGGTTTGGATAGTTTGGGACAACCTGTTGTAACGCATTATGAAAAAATCCCTGGAGCCGCTGCTTCGGAAGGCATTGATCTTTCTAAGTATAAAAAAGGTCCACTACACGGCGCTAAAAAAATTGGATCGGTTGTAGGAAGAGGCGCAGTAGCCGGATACGATATTGGTCGCGGACTAGCTGACCCAACTTCTTTGGGTGGTGCTGCTGATATAGGCGCTGGAGTTTCAATGGCTGCTGCCCCTTTCTTACCTAAAAAAATTGGAAAGATTCCTGTAAGGGCAATTGCTACAGGATTGGGTCTTGTTCCCGCTGCTAAGGGTGTGGTAGAAGCCGCAATGCCTGAAAAAGCTGAAGGTGGTTCAATTCACATGGCTGGTGGGGGTTCAGCTGTTAAAGCTGGTTCTAAATTAATTGACCTATTAATGTCTGATGCTAAACCAGCTGTTAATAGAATCAACATGCACTTTAAAGACGTAACAAAACGCGTTCCTGAGCTGCAGCAATCCGCACAACAAATACAGGCCGGTACCGGAACACGTGAGGCGCACGATGCCTTGGTAAATACTTTTAAGCCAGTCAAACCATTTGACTTTGTTCCTACTCCAGCAACCCGTGAAGAGGCCGTAAACGCCCTCACAAGCGATAAAAAAGATTTGTATGGTGTACCCTCACAGACCCTTCAAGCTGGTCACCCAGTTGGTTTAAGGCTCGATATACCGGCATATAGTAACCACGGTGTTTGGGTGCCAACTATTCATGAACAAGCCTCTGGATTTGGAGCTGGAAAATCTATTGGACATGAGAGCGTAGCCTCTGTGCTAAACCCGCAATTTGGCATGTCAGAAAAGGCGGCCTTAAGTATTGCTGGTGGTAAACCAAAGGGCACAATTGCGACAATCAAAGGTAACTGGAATCCAGTTGACCAAGAACAGGCTGTTGCTAACGCACAAGATTATTTAAGTCACCCAGACTGGCGTCAAGTTGGTATGGACCCAGAGCGTCATGGGTATTTTTATGACCGTGCAACAATGGAGCCAATTACACACGCCGAAGAGGCACTACAAATTGGACCCTTGGTACTGGCTAAAAAACCAATGTACGGCAAAAAAGAAGATTTCCAATTTGCTAAAGGTGGTAAGGTATCAGGCAGCCATGAAGACGCACTAAAGAAAATCCTTAGTAAAAAATGACACCAGCTCAAATGAAGGCTGCCCTACAGGCTGCTAAGGAAATGGAAAAGATCAGCATTAACGTCGGGCGCAATGTGGGCTCTGATATTAATAAGCTCGCCAGTAAGGACATTGAGAAGGCTGTTGCAAAACATTTCCCTGGTTCTAAGATTGTGACGCATGATGTTATTCCACCAAAACCAGAAAGCCACTTTGGCCCATTTGAGCACACCAGTCGTGTGACCATAGAAGCCCCTTCAGGCGACATTAAAGCTAGCACACACGCCCTATCTGAGGCGTTGGCACAGGATGCCATTCCCGCACTAAACCACACCACTGGTGAGGCTGTATTGGCCGGCCCTAAGGCAGAAGACTGGGGCGGTGCATTTAATAAGAGTTATTTTGTACATCCAGGAGATGAGGCTGCGTTTGGAAATGCGCACGTTGAAGACGTGCCATTCGTACACTATAGCCGTCAAGCTGGTTTGGGTGAACTGGATCCGGCGATGTACGGAACTGGCATGAAGGGTGCTGAGGCTGGAAGATTGGCTGATGCGCCTGATGTAAAGCACCGTAGTTATTTTTATGTTGATAAGGGCGCTGATACCATGAAGCCCGAGAGTGGCGTTGGTGGCAATAAGTACACCGGCACTGCAACCGGCATTTACAACTTGGCAAATGACCCACGTGGATTACGAGCCGAGACTAAGGCCATATCAAACGACCCATACTTAGCAAAACAAGGCATTAACCAATACAGCCAAGATTTGCACTTAAACAATTTAGAGCGTGCAATTAAAGGCGCTGGTTATAAGGGCTACCATACAGGTGATACGGGTGTGTTGTTTGAGAAGACACCTGTGCAAGAATTTGCTAAGGGTGGTGAGGTGTTGAAGGCGGCCGCTAAGTTGTTTGAGCACAGGCCAACTACTATTGTAAAAGCCAGTGAGGCATTGGGTGCCCACGAAGGTAAAAAACTAGGTCTCACACAGACTGATAACTTTGGTGTTCATGGTGGCAGAATGGGCGGCAATCAGTTTCCAAACTTTCAAAATATTAGTCCAGCACACCAGGAGTCTGGCGCTGTTTGGATGAACGACGCAGAAAAACACGCCAACGACATGGTTAAAAAGTCAGGTGATGACACAATTTGGTCAACATATATTGGTGGACCAGATCAGTTAAAGTCTAATAAGACGGTTTTTAACGACATCCTAAACCAACACTATCAGCGTAATTTAACCCCTGAGCAGATTGATTTAATCAACGCACGAATTGGCACAATGCGCAAGGGTAAAGAAGGCCCGTTAGTGTTTCCGAATCAGTTTGATATTCGAGATCCATACGCCGCCGCAGAAATGGCCGGTGACACGTTTGATCGTAGGAGTGCCTTAGCCTCTATTTTGGGAGAGGGTAAGGGTGTTGGTGGTACTAAGAGCGGGATTGCACTGCCGCAGTATCAGGACATTTTAAGATCCCACAGGGATCCATTAACAGAGGGTATTCCAACTAGTTCTATTGGAACTCGATTGTTTACTGTGGACCCAAAAAGGCCAGCAGAATTTAGGCAGGATCTTCACCCAGACTACAACTGGGCTGTTTATGGACAAGACCAAGGCGTCCAGTTTGCCCCTGTCCCACACAGTCTTGCCACACCAGATTTTTATAACAGACAGTTTGCAAAGACTGGCTTGGCACCGCACGGTAACTCTTGGTTTGGGTACATGAAAGAACCCCAACTAATTGATGAAAAGCTACTTACCAATATGCAAAAAGCCGGTTATAAAAAAGGTGGCAAAGTTAAAAAGAAGAAAAAATAATTACTTACGATAGCGTTTTGAGATCCAGCCTTCCGCAGCAATTGGAAAGTTGGTAGCCCACTTAGGCGGTGTTGTCATAATACCAATAACACGATCTAAGACGGCTTCGGCCTCCTCTTCATTACATAATAGGAGTACCTCATCGTGAACACAATTGACCACTTCGTATCCTTCGTTATCCAGCCTCAAGAGACTTTCGGCGAGCATATCCCTAGCAGTTGCCTGAACAGCACTTTGGAAGATCGAACTACCAATCAAGTTATTTCGAGTCCACTGGCGCGTAAAGGTGTTTTGGCTACGGACGGTGACGCCCAACTTCTTAACGCCCCATGGAGTCAGTTGCTCCTCGACCTTGGGATTATGCCAACAGATAAGCCGCCCACTTGGTAGGCGCATCCACAGTACGTCTTTCTGCACCTTAAACGCGCACTTGCCCGCCGCAAACGCAGTGCCAGGCTCTAAGATGGCTGACATGGCTGCAGACTCCATCTCACCCCAGCAGCTCTTTACCTGATGGTAAGATGCCCGATAAGCATTCACGGCTTGTTGGGCCTGCTGCTCGCTCATCTTTACCCCCATCCCCTCAGAGTACTTTACCAGACCCTTGGCACCTTGACCAAAGAGGCAGCCTAGAACCGCTGACTTCGCGACTTGACGCTGATCCTTAGTAACGTCGTTATAAGCGATACGATAAAGCGCTTCTGACGCAAACGTCTTGTACTCATCTAATCCTTTTCTAAATAGTTCTACTTTGTCTGTTTGCCCAGCCAACCAGACACCAACTCGGTTTTCAATTGAGCTAAAATCCACGTCAACGAAGGTTTTGCCTGCAGGGCTTCGTATAGCGCTACGGACGAGGGACGATAGTTGTTGCATCGTCCCAACTCCCTCACTAAATACTCTTGGTATTGCCTGTCCAATTTCTTCATCGCCAAGTGTGGGGCGAGCAATATTCTGTAAATTAAGCCCACCGCGGCTCGCCCAGCGGCCAGTGGAAGCGCCATGATATACCAGTGTATTCCTAATCCGTCCTTCACGTTGTATCTCCATCATCTTAGCGTACTTAGCCACGCTAGTTTGGCTTCCTTCTTGGCGTAATTCTAACGCCCTCCTTACATTAGGCTTTAAATTGGTGCGTTGCAACATAACTGATATCATCTCAGCGGTCATGTTGGACATATCCATTCCTTGGGCATTTAACCACCCTAGCAATTTATCCCTCTCAGACGCTCTAAAACCCGTCAAGGCGACGCATTCGTTGTCGATGGCATCTTGTGCCCTTGCCACAGCTACGACAGCGTTGTGGAGCTCTTGTGGATCGACCGGTACGCCTCTCAAATTGATCCGCTGGGTGAGGGTCCAGATTGCCTGTTCCTCGTCTGAGAGGGGCCTTAAATTGGCCACAATCGCCATCTCAGCACGGACGTCCTGTTGGCAGTATGAAAACAGCTCTGCCATCGCCTGCGGGTCGTTGTTAAAGGTGCCATCTTTCTTGGGCTTACACAGCTTTTGGATTAGCTTTCTGCCAGTGGTGTCTTTCTTATGGCTGGCATTTAAGAACAAAGCGGCTTCTTCGAGGGACTGGGGGATGTTATTGGCAGCTGCTATGGCCATGGAGTCAATGCACTGCTCTAGTTTTAGTGGTGGCCATTTGTACTTAGGCACACAGACGCAGTTCCAGATGGCGTACTCAAACATGGCGTTCCAGGCTGCAATTTTGCCACCTCGACGGACGTGCTCCAAAAGTGTTGCTTGAGTAACCCAATTTTTAGGTGATAGTACATCCACATTTTGGAGAGTGGTACCAAACGCAATACACAACACCTCTGTACTGGGGTCGTTGGCGTAGATGTCTAGCCCCTGGTCGGCTAAGTCGATGGCGCTGCGGGTTTCAAAGTCAATGCTGTAAATCATATAAGCTCCTTAGGCAAACTGACGAATCAGTGGGTTTAAAATTACTTACGGTCTTCTGATAATAGTTGTTTGAGGCGTTTTTCTTGTTTGGACTTTGGACGTGCTTCTTCTTGCTTTATGTAGTCCTCCAATATGGCCTGTATGCCACGTTGGATTAATATCTGGGCAACATTGTCACTAAAGTCCGCCTTAAAGTTACCAGATCCGTCTGGGTTGTCAGATACATGCTCCAGTGTAAATCTAAAATCGTCTTTCATTTCTTTAGTCCCTTGCGTAGCTCATGGCTGTGTAGCTTCTTGCCAGGATCTTTTACCTCACCAGCGGCTTTAGCCACCTTAGCAGCCTCCTTACGGTCGGCAATCTTTTTATTGGACAGCACAAACTTATGTTTGCCGGATTTACCAGTGCGCTTGATGATGTCATCGTGGCTCTCTTTGACAGACTTTGCCTTGTCGATCTTGCCAGTTTTTTCGACAATAGCTGGTTTAACTACTTTAATCTTTGTCATGTTTAACCCTCTTCCCCTGCCGCAGCAGCCAATTTGACGTTCTTTAAATATTCTGATTCATAAGGCTTTGGTTTTTCCATTTTAATCAGTTTGGTTAGTTGGTCGGCGCAGTCCAGTATAGCAAGTGCCAAATCTCGATCAGAGGTTTGATACTGCACAAGTGCTGCTATAGACTCTAGGTCGTTTACTGCGTCTTTGAGTAGTTCTGGTTTATTCATTTCTATTCTCCTATTCCGTGGGCGCGTTCGATAGCGCGGGCAAACGCAATTAAATCCGGCGCTTCCATTTCTGTATATTCTTCGTATGGTTTAAGTGGCATCAGTTCTTTAATCTGCTCATCGGTCAACGGGTACTCTCCCGCATGTAACCTGTCTTCTGTGGTGAATGTGGTCATTTCTCAATCTCCTGTGTTGATGCGGCTAGTTCCCATAGTGCCCGCTCTTGTTGCATGCCCATTTTACGTCCCGCCTCATAGCCTTGTTCAAAGCCGCCGGCGTGAGCGATACCTTCGTGGTGGCTTTGGTTTTCAATCATGCGCTCAATGCGCCCGTTCAGTATTTCAATAAGCTGTTGTTGCTGGCGAACAAAGTTGGCATAGTGTTGAAATGGTTTTACTTTACCATCGCCTTGTAGCCAACTAATGCTTTCTAATTGTTCTGCTATTTCATTTGCGGTCATTTCTATCCTCATGTGTTGTTATAACAATGTTATGCAAGTTTATCCTTTTTACATAACTTTTTCTCACAAATCAGACATTTAACATCCTCATTTTGTGCTGCCTCCGTATACTTGAGACTCTAGGTGTCTGATCTGTGTGTTTAGAGAATCAATAACATCAAGCTGGCGGGTTTGCCATTGTTTGAGGTTGTTGTTTTCTTCTACCAAATTGCGGGTTAAGCGTTTGTAATACTGCACATTGGCCTCGTAGTCACGATACCGATCTTCGTATATGCGCTCTTGTTCACGGCTTTCTTTGCTGCGGTTAAGTAACGCACCCACAATAAAGCCAATGAAAAACAAAATAAAGTATTCATATGTCATTTTGAATTGGCCTTTATGTTTTCCTCAATCTGCTTAATTAGCTTCTCGGCAAGTGGGTTTGGTTTGTCAAAAATCTTATCGTAGTTGTTACGGTACTGCTCAGTAATTGGCTTTTGTTTTTCGTTAGTCATCAAGATGTGCTCCATAATTAAATAGTAACGCAACAACGAGAAGTACTAAATAGATTGCAAAGTAAATCATACTACCTCCTAAAATCTGATATTGTTGGCCTGCGGCCAAATTGTAGACGGATCTTTAGGGCATTTAGACTACCAAAAATTCTGTTACGGTGTCCTTGGTGTGAGCGCCTTACCATCTGCATATTAAAGCGTTTTTTAACTGGTGTTTTGGTATTAAAGAAGTCTTTAATACTTCTACGTCGGCCGATGCCACCAAAGATCTTTGTCCACCCATTACGAGCTGCTGTCTTGCGAAATTGGAATTTATTCGGGCGCATTTTTATTTGCCTTACGAAGCTTTTTGATCTCAGCCGACAGTTTTTTGTTTTCGCGTTCCATTTCAGAAACTACCTTTTCCATTTCGTTCATAATGGACTTAGCGGCATTAAAGCCCAATTCAAAGAGCTGCTGATCTGTATAGACTCGCAAATCCATCTTCATGGCTTTTTTCCAGTGATTGTAGGCTTGTTCTGCTGTGGTCATATTGGCTCCTTGTTTTTACATAACTACTTATCCAAAAAAGCCCCTCCGAAGAGGGGCCAAATTTACCACCATGTGAAATAGTTTTTAAATTTCGCAAGACCCGGCACTGCAGGCTAGTTGTTGGGCGCCTTCGACGTTGTCCGTGGTTTCTTCGAAGTCTTCCCAGTTGATTTGGGGGACTTGGGCTTTGAGGGCTTGGTAGTCTTCTTCGCTACACTCTTCGTACGGGGCTTGGCGGTAGGTTCCGCCGTCGTACGGGAGGTAGCTGACGCCGCTGATTTCTGAGAAGTTTTCCCACGTCCACGCACCGACGCTTGGCCAGTCTTTTTCTTCGACGGAAATGGTGACAGAGGGTTTGTGCTCGCACCAGTGCCGCTGATAAGTAAGCCAGAGTCCAAGATGGTCAATCGGGGTGACTTGGTCTCTTGTGATGCCTGCTGGGGCCTTGATTGGAAAACTAAAAACAATTGTTTGATCAGGTTTATAAACGCACGCTTCATTTGGTATTCCTTGTTGAATTAAGAATTGGGTGAGAGGGTCTTTCTTATCTCCTCTAACTCTTCGTATGTAGAATTTAGAGTGTCTAGGGTGGATTCCAGAAGCACTATCAACGAGTTGGCTGACGGTTCCACTGGGCTTAACGCAAGTAATTGCAGCACTTTCAGGTATTCCAAGCAGCTCTGCAAATTCTTTGTTGGTTCTTCTAGCTTCCTCTCGAAGCTCGGTAAGTAACTCATTTAGTTGTTCTCCTTGGTTGACCAAAAGGGGGTTGTCATAAATGCCGGTGAGGGAAACACCCAAAAGCCGTTCTGCCTCAGTATTTCTCTGCCACACCTTGCGCAGATAGGGGAACCGGGTAAAGGTTGACTGGATTGTTCCAAGGGCAGCCGCAAGCCGCACTTTGCGCAGCAAAGTTTGTTTGTCGTCGTCATGTCTCACCACCACTTCAGAGAGGTTACAAAATTGGTAAGGTCGGAGGATAATTTCTGAGCAAGGATTAGTCCCAAACTCAAAATTAGGATCGCGATGACCATACTTAGCAACTGTGTTCTTAGCAGCTTCACGATTGAATATACCACGTTCACCAGAATGAGAATTATACAGAGAAAGCCACTCCTCCATAAATTTCCCAACAGTTGGTGTGTCATTATAGACAGCGCTATTATTTGCGAGAGCCCGATGTGGAGCGGTTTCCCACCATGGTCCAGCTTTTGCATGTCGAATCCTTTCATCATCTAAATCTGATAAAGAAATCATAGCAGAGCGGCGCACGCCGCCAACAACTACAACCTCACCAATTTTGCACATTAGGTCGTGGCACTCAAGTGAATTAAGGCGGCGCCCTTGTGCATGTTTGAACATGTTAACAGCGAACTTAAACAGGTCAACTAATGGTTCGGGTCCTGAAGCTCGCCCTCCAAAAGTTTTGAGTCGTGCTCCCGCAGGTCGAATATTGGAGACATCCCATTTTGGGATTTCTCCAGCCCACAAATGAGCGAGGAGCAATCGCAGCGACTTAGCCCAGCCTTCTTTGCTATCATGCACTGCAATGGTGTGGCTGCTTTCAAATAACTGTTCCGGCACTTCGGGCAGGTTACTAATATACTTCGACTCGACTGAAAAGCCAACTCCCGTTCCACACAACAAAATAAACATGCTTTCGTCAAACGACTTGGGGTCATCCACTGGGAGATAGCTGCAGTTATAGACGCAAGTATTGTCACGGTCGGCACTCTTTCCTGCTGTCATCATGGCACGCATGGACGGCATTAGTTCAAGGTTAAAAATGGCGCTACGAAGTTCTGTTTTTAATTCGGTGTTGTTAGTAATGGCTGGTGTACGGCTAAACATGTATTCTACATACCGGTCTACGGTCTCACCCCAGTTTTCACGACGACCCTTATCGTCTTGGAAACGGGCATAACGGCTGGCGGCGATATATTCTTGGTACTGATCCATGGTGTCTTTCTTGTTATTGTATTGGTCTTAAGGGCAAAAAACCCAGTGCAGTTTCTGCACTGGGTTGGCCCATCTACTGGGTACTACTATTAAATTGCGAAGTCCGCAGCGGCATTAGAAACGCCACCGAGTGCCTCACCATCTTCTAACTTCTGTAAGCCGTTTAAACCACAGCCAACGCCACGTGAGCCTGATACGTTGTATGGGAAGAAGCTTACTGATGCACGGCCATAACAGCCGGAATAGATTTCACTTGCGTCAATAATAGGTTGACGATCAGCGTCTACCAAGCCGGGCTTTTGTGATGAGTTGGCGTTAATGAAGTACGAATTAGCGTATGCTGGATCGTTAGGTTTTTCTTCATCGCCATCACGCAAACCACCTTTAATTAACTTAGCCGCAACACCCTTAAAGATGTCTTGGTTGTCAGCTTTAACCTGCTCGATTGCTTTATTGATTTTTGCTACTGTCTCAGTATCGCTCTTTGGAATAATGATTGATACTGAATACTTTGGAGTGCCACCTTCCATCTGTGCCTTAGGTACGAATACGTTGGCGTATGAAAAACGAACTTTGTCTGTAACTACTTTAATTGCTTGTGCCATCTTGGCTCCTTGTTTGCTTTGAATTGACTAAACTTCTGAGGTGCTAGTCGTCTACCTTTCTTACATAACTACTTATCCAAACTTTTACTACTTTTTAATTTCATAATGTAATATATTTATGCGTCATACAATTTGTTCAATTGAATCAAGGCCTGACGCATTGTAAATGCTCTTGTTAAATCTTCCATGAATAAAGGATGCTCGGTCAACTCGGGCTCTTCAGTTGCCGTCTCTATTGTTTCGTATATGCTTTCTCGGATAGTATTAATACTATCTTTTGGCATGTCATAAAAATCTAAACAAAACTCATCTACTTCACTTTGGTTTATGTGTACTTGGATTCTTTCGTCCATTTATTTTCCTATTGCGGCAAGTATTAGTCCTATGTTTCCTATTGCGTAACCTAAAAACGAAATACCAAAACCTGTCTGATCAGTTCTAAAAAAATTTATTGCCACAACAGCATAAACCACGGCTATAAAACCCATTAACCAAGAGTTCATTTAAAGTCCTCCTCAACAGCCTTGTCTTTTACCAGTTTAAGGGCTCCATCAGGGCGTAGGATAAGCGCACCAAGTGCGGCGGCTACCTGACCCTTCTGACCTAGTTTCTCAAGCTGTGCGATCGATTTAAGGCTTTTGGGTTCATAAATCTCTTCTTCCTTAAAACCTTTTTCCATCAAAACCACGGCGGCTAATGCCTGATCACCAATCTTGCGGTGTGTCTTGGTGGAGGTAAGTTTGTAGCCTGCGGGGATTATATCGTTATTTACCGCACGATCTAAGGCGAATGACTGCACGTCGTTAATGTATGTCTTAACTAAATCCGCCTTTGATAACACCAAGTCAAACTCTTCATCAGATAAAAGTGCTGGTGGTCTAAACTCTAATGCAGCAATTTGGTTGTTAAGATCTGCACGGGCGCGGCACTGTGCCTTGGCACGGCAGAACTGGCAATGATCACCAGCTAAAAACTCACCGGCACCAGCCCACGCTTTTTTAGCCTTGGGTTTTACGAAGTAACTCGCCCAGTCGACCAGTTTAGCGATTGAAGTGCCATCAGATGAGATACTGTCCAAGCGAGGCTGGTGGATCGTGTAGGAAACCTCTTTGATGTCTGGATACTCTTCCTTAAATTTTGAATAAGCACCAAGAGCATATAGTCGTAGCTGTGTGTTGTCGATTGCGGAGACAGGCACACCCTTGCCAAACTTGAGGTCGATGACGCGAATGGAGTACTTAGAAAGTATAACCACATCGGCTGTACCAAAGCCGTCAGGAACCCAGTCAGAGAAATCCACGCGTTGTTCAAATAGCGGAACATCCCCATCTCCGATTTGTGAACGAACATAAAGAACATAGTTGTCGACATACGCCTCGAACTCTTCATTGTAGAATGGCGTATTTTTAATGCTTTCGATTTCTTGTTTATATTCTTCATATCCAATTTGCGCATAGTGGTGTCGTAGTTTAACCTCGGCTAGGCTGTGAGCCATGGTGCCTTCCTGCGAAAAATCAAACGAGCCAGCGGGGCGCTTTTGCTCAGGTAGTGTAGATTCTAGTCTGGCACTGGGTGTGCATGTTAGCCATCGCTTACTACTGGATGCGCTTAAAAGTGCGTGTGCTGTCATTTGTCTGTTTTCCTTTTCTTGTCTATAACTACTTATCCAAAAATAAAGGCTCCGAAGAGCCTTATTTTTACCACAATGTGAAAAACTTACAACTATATTTTTTCTATTCTTGGGCGGCTTCTTTAAGTTTGCCAATGAGGTCATTAACCGCGCCTTGGAAGTCAATGTTAAGTTCTTGTTTTACCTCAGCTTTAATTTCTTGACGATCTTTGTAGTCGTCGGGGTACTGCCCACGAAGGGCAATCTCAGCAACTCGGCTGTTAAAAGCCCTGTTGTCAATGTTTGCAAGCATCATGTTTTCCCAAAAGGCTTGGCCGTGCGTGGTCGCCATGGACATTGCCTCATAAAAATCTGGGTCATCTTTTTTAAGTTTTGCTGCCGTGTCCTTGCTGATACCAAGGGCGGCGTACATAGCTTTTTGGGACGCGCCTACCTTACCCAGCTCAAGAATAATCTTGGCGTGGTCTGGTGTAAATTTGAATTTAGATCTAGCTGCCATTAGCACTTCCACCTTTTTAGTGCCGCTGCCTTGCGGGTTGGTTTACCGTTCTCGTCCTTCATCGGGCCTTTTACGCCTGACATGCGGGCACAAAATGAATCCTTGCGTGAACCACCTTCGGGTTGTGGTGCCTTGAGATGTGAGCCGTTTTTGGCGTTATATGCCTTGCGACCGGCTTCGGTCATGCCAGCACCTTCTTTAGTGGAAAGGTAGTGACGATCTTTTCCAGTGGTGGTCTTGGCAATCGGCTTGTCATGCTTAACGGAGCCGCCTGATGCCATCTTAGGAAGTGTTTTAAAGTCTTTCATTTTGTCTTAGCGGTCTTTGCCGCCTGTTTAAACTGCTTAGCTGTTGGGGCGCCTTTAGCGCCCGGCTTGCGCATCTTCTCGCCTGAGCCAGCCTTGATGCGTTCTTGTTTTGCGTGGATGTTTGCGTATAAGCCGGGTTTAGTTGCCATAATGCTTCCTTAGAATACTATTGTTGTGCCGGTAAGGCGTTTAGCTACCTTGACCAGTTCGTTGTGATTTGTTTCGCTGACAAACTTATTGATCTCCAAGGCCTTCTCCACGATCTCGTGGACAGTGGGGAACTTAGGGGCTAAGTCTGCGGCTTCTTTAGATGCCTTATCTAACAGTTTCCAAGCGTCCAAATTGGCTTGGTACTGGGATTCTAAGATCTCTTTAGCGGTGTTAAAGATATTAAAGCGTAATTCGTATGGTGAAGTCATGTTAATTCTCCTGTGTGTTTAAGTGTGTGATTGCCCGCATTTGGTAATACACCTTTACTGTCTTGGGCGTTGTAAAGGTGGTGGTTTTCTATGCTGGTAGACCACCAACCAGTGCCGTTTCTTTACACGGCAAAGGGGTCGAGGAGTGCCATCACGGCATGTCCTATTACTACTTATCCAAAAAACTAGCGTATTTCGCCCTATTCGTCACCTGTTAATATGATCTTTTTGGGGGCCTGTTTTTGCTGACGTTTTGCCTCTTGTGCCTTTAGATCACCAAGAACTTCGTTAATGATTTTCTTGGTCATGTCGGAGGCTTGTAACTGCGCCCACTGTTCCTGCTCCTCAGTAAGCTTATTGGTTTTTTCCTCCACCGCCTTGGCAATATCATTACTGATACCAGCTCGGGCGAGGAGGTTACGCAGGAAGTTATCTCCGGCCATTACTCAGTGACTGGTGCTACTGTGGGTTCTGTTGCTTGCTGTGCTGCAATAGCGGCTTGAACTTGGGGGCCAGCTTGGGACTGAATCAAGTTGACAAATGGCGCGGCTTTAACAAATGCTGTTTCGCCCAAGATGATTAACAGCTGGTTAACCTGCGCCACTGTTGCTGTGATGTTTACTTCGATTGCATCTAATTGCTCTTGTGTGATTTCGCTCATTTTTTACTTCCTTTCTTTGGTTTGTTAATTTTTACATCTAAATCTAAATCAGGTACCGCCAACCCAAAAAGGGTGTTTCTTGCTGCTAGTTTTTCTGGGTCGGTGCAGTACTCATTAAGTTCAAACACCTTGCAGTGCATCTCCATCAGCGCATGACAGCGCATGTCATGCAAAGTCTTGATGCCGAGTAACGCATTCATAACCTCATCCTCGGTCATTGGTTTTGGTGCATCACCATAGTGCTTAAACAGCAAATCAATATCTTCGCTGGTTTGCCATGCCATCATGATGGCTTGTTCTAAATCGGCAGGTAGGTATCTATTCATTTTAACCTCTTTTTAGCTTTTTTAATTTCCGCATCAAAGTCGATGCTAAACCACGCACCAACAGTTTTTAATGCAGGTAGCATTTCTTTGTATGCCGCCACATCATCTTCGTGCCAAAGAGATCCATTTTTAAGACTCTGTTTCATGCTGGCGTAGCTATCTGCCAGTGAGGCAACGACTATAACATCTGCAAAGTCGTCATCAATTTGTACAATCATTTTCCACACTCCGTTTCATGATAAATAGTTTCGTAATCTGCAAATCCAAACGAACCGACCGCAGTTCGTTTTTGTATTTCTCTTTCAATGTACCATCGAGCTTTTCTTAAATCTTCTACTGCATCTTTCTTAAGATCACATCGCCAAATATACTTTAAGGCATTACCAAGGTTAAACCCCATGTGCTCTGT
>Ga0114959_10001528_pt1 | contig 20044 bp, 19 predicted proteins | sample C_130625_EF_Meta_FD_87317 | JGI IMG/M metagenome (GOLD analysis project Ga0114959, IMG submission 87317) | Freshwater microbial communities from Lake Croche, Canada to study carbon cycling - C_130625_EF_MetaG | ecosystem: Environmental > Aquatic > Freshwater > Lake | place: Lake Croche, Canada... | reverse complement strand
GTGATTGATCATCCGATTGATAAAAATAAATATCTTGTTCATGCATGTTTAGAAGGTCCTGAAGCTGGCGTATACTATCGAGGAAAATCAAAAATTGTAAATAATGACTTTGTAAAAATTATTTTACCTGATTATGTCCACCTTTTAGCAACAGAATTCACGATACAAATTACAGCACTGGGATCACATAATTCGTTTTATACATCTAAGATACAAAAAGGAAAATTTAAGGTATACGGTAAGAACGGAAAATTCTTTTGGCATGTTCACGGTATGAGAAATAGTGTTCAGACAGAACCAGATAAAAATAAAGTTTCGTTAAATGGCAATGGACCGTATCAATGGATTAGCAAGAAATCTGCTAATAAATAATATCACTTGACTAAAATGAACGGTCATATGCTAAAATAGACGTTTTAATGCTAAATTAGGGGTTTTTAATGATAAACAGAATTACCTATAAAATTGATTTTTTCATAGAAAAACTGTGAACTATTTGATAGTAATGATTTCTGTCAAAATTCCGAACGAATATCGCGCTTGTGAAGAGACGACTTGCGAGAGTCCTTTGAAACAGGATTTTTATACGTGGGATGATGTCTTCATCATTCATCCTCGTTATAACAGTGAAGAAGACGAAGAAGACGAAGAAGACGACATTACGAATTTTGATAGATTCGTTAATAGACAGACATTAGAGTATACATTCACAGTTAAAAATAATATATATACGATAAAAGATCTTATCGGTAAAGGAGGATCTTCGGATGTTTTTCTCGTAGAGATAGAAGATGTCGATACATACAAAACAACCAATGCAGTAATAAAGATTTTTAATAAGAGTCTAAACCAAGACACTAAGGATTACGAAGAAAAAATGACTAGAAAATTTACAGGAAATAAATACTTTATCCAGCTTTTTGATTCTTTTTCTCATAAGGGAAGAGAATGTATCGTCATGGAAAAATTGGATGGATGTTTATTGGATATCATGGGCACTTTATCTCAAACGATGAATGCCTATATCATGAAACAGTTGATAGAAGCTGTACAGGTAATAGAAGAAAAAAAGATATCTCACATTGATTTAAAGCCAGAAAATATAGGTTATCTTTACAATAGAGGATTGATTCAGATTAAGATCTTAGATTTTGGGTTATCGGAAAATTTTGGAGGCGTGTTATACAGGGGTGGAACTGTTAATTATGTTCACGAAGATTTTTTTAAGAATCAGAAAGTTCTTGTATCATCATCAATCGATCGATGGAGTTTGGGGTGCATTTTTCATGAAATGGTAACCAATAATATTGCTTTTAAAATGGATTACGGTTTTTCAACACAAGATAACAATACGATTCAACAATTTTCTTTAAAAAATAACTTTAAACCAAGATTTTATAAAATTTTACATAACATCGAATTCTCTAATTTTGTCTTGTCTTGTTTTTCAAAAGAAACCACTCTCACTAACTTGTTAGAATCACCTTATTTATCTCATTTCTCACTTTAATTTCACTTTAATTTCACTTTAATTTTAAGAAGGTTAAAACCCTCTTAAAATTGATTTATATAGATATGTTTATAAAAAAATTGAAGGAGTCTAAGATGGAGTCTAAAGTCGAATTGATCTGTGGTGCATACCCTCGTTTTTATTATCCTAAAGGACATGGGTTTTACTGTGGAAATGTGAATAATATACTATACGAAACATCAAGTGGAAAAATGACGGAACAAAAAATGAGATCGTTATTAAGTATCAAGACATTCAAAAAAGAAGTGAAAAGCGTTCTTAAATCTTTCACTTGTAAAAAAGAAGATATCAGAGAATGGGTAAAAGAAGATATAGATGACTATGATTGGATAAATGATGAAGAATATAAAGACATGTCAGAGGAACAAAAAATTGAGATGATTATTGAAAATGATGAAGAGTTTTGTTGGTGGAATTCAGTAGGAACGAAAGCTAATTCTGAAAGGAGAAAAAAGTTTGAAATCGATATTGTATCTGCCAAAGCAAACACACTTGTGAATTGTGCATTATCGATGAAAATGGATGTGAAAATATTTGTAAACAAGATGGAAGAGTATGAAGTGAAATGGATGGATGCTTTAAAACCGTTAATTTAAAAGATCTTTTGATCTTTTTAAATTACTTTTCTATAAATAATGTTACTTAATGAAAAATAGACTTTATTAGAATCTAAATCTGTACAAGATGAAGATAAATCAATATATTTATCTCCGGCTAACGCATTGCCTAGTAATTTTGTGGTTTTTCCATTTTTTATTAAAAAGATTTGATCATATGTGTAAATGAGCATGGTATCTAATTTTTGAAAAATCCCAATCCAAGAGAGTTGTTCAATATCCATTTTTTTCCAATTTATATTTTTATAATCAGTATAATAGATACAACGTTGTGAATCATCGCATAAATAAATCATATCGTTAATAATATTCATTATATATGGTTTTAGGTTACATATGTAATCTTTATAAGGAAAAACAATATTAGTCCAGTTTGTAAAATTGGTTGAAATATAAATTTTATTATCAAAAGAAGAAGCTATAAATTGTAAATGATCTTTAAAACAGAAAAAAGGACCTTTTATAGAAGGAATTGAAGACATAAATACCCACTTATTATTATTTTTTTTATAAATGAAAGTATCATCATTTTTTTGTGTTTGTGCGATACAAAACGGTGTTTGATTAACCAATGTACAAAAAACAAAATCCAATTTATCTATTTTTGAGATTGTAAAATCTTTAAGATTATTTGATTCATAAATATTTCCTGAATCATCAGAACATATGATATAGTTATTATCAACTTTAAATGATTGAATCTTATTATTATCTAAAATTTTATTAGAACCATTGTAAATACCATCAGATGTCCATACAATTACTTTATCATTAGATATTTCAAATCTCTGTAAATTATTATAAGATCCTATACTTTTCCACGAACAGACACTGTTTGAATCTCTTATATAATCTTGAGCACATATACAGTTCACATCTATTACATAAGAATTTTCATTACAAACACAAGCATTGTTTTCAAGATGTTGACCATAGAAACAAGGATCTTTCTGACATATATTATTATATTTTACAAAACCGTTGTCACATATACAAGAACCGTTTTCAAGATGTTCATTCTGATTACATGTTTGAATTTTCTGACATTTATCGTTATTTTTTGTGTAACCATTGTTGCATATACAAATATTATTTTGAATATACCCATTGTCACATATTATATTGTTATCTTTGTTATCTTTGTTATCTTTGTTATCTTTGTTATCTTTGTTATCTTTGTTACTATATTTGTATAAAAAGTAAATAATTAAAGTTATAGTTACAATGATTAAACTAGATAATACGTATTTCATTTTATATTAAATTTTTTTTTTAATATAAAATGGTAATAGGATCTGTAAAAAAATCACATAAGTCACCTAAGAAGTTATCTAAGAAGTCGCCTAAGAAGTCGCCTAATAAGTCACCTAATAAGTTAAATCAAAAGTTAAGTCAAAAGTCTATAAAGAAGTTAAAAAGTTACCTTAAAGACATTAAAATTAAATCCATTTATGTCAAAGTCGATTTTTATAAAAAATAAGTCAACTTTCACGTCTTTTCACGTCCTTTCACGTCCTTTCACGTCCTTTCACGTCCTTTCACGTCCTTTCACGTCCTTTCACGTCTTTTCACGTCTTTTCACGTCTTTTCACGTCCTTTCACGTCTTTTCACGTCCTTTCACGTCCTTTCACGTCTTTTCACGTCCTTTCACGTCTTTTCACGTCTTTTCACGTCTTTTCACGTCTTTTCACGTCCTTTCACGTCTTTTCACGTCCTTTCACGTGCTTTCGGGTATTTTCATATAAAATTGATTTATTTCTAGTACCCCATAAGAAAATCGTGACTTTACCTAAAGATGCAAAGTAAAGCTATTGTTCGAAATTTTCTCTTCAATGAAGTTTTCAGCGCAGTTGATATTCGTGATCGCAATCGTAACTTTAAACGTTTGATTGATATTATGAACAATTTTGAGAATTTCTTTTTCTACTTCTCACATCTTCAACATTATGATCGTCAGCGTTACGAGATGGTTATGAATGAAAGACGTGAGATTTTAAGCGACCCAGTGTTAAAAAAATCTATCCTTAAGAAAACCACTTTTTGCACAAAAAAGACTTGCAATAAGACTTGTGATTTTGCTCATTCAATCGATGAGTATAATACACCCACTTGTCTTCTTAAAGAATTTTGCGAGGACTTCAGTTGTGTTAAAAACCATGGATTTACTAAAGAAGAGTATGTTGAATTATACAGCATTAAAATTCCTCAACCCATCGAAATAGATCTCTCATTCACTCAAATGTGTCAAATCATGAAGAAAAACCGTTCTTGTACCGTAAAAGGATGCAAATTTGCTCATTCCATCGATCAACTTAAGCCTATCATCTGTTTTAAGGACTGTAAAAAAGATGAATGCAAATTGAAGCATACGAATGAGACGATGGAAGTTTACATAGAAAAACAAGGTATAAAGGTAAGAGAATGGATGTGTGAAAGAACATCAGAAATGAATTCGTTTGAAGGAATAGAGATTGCTATGCGTTTAAAAAGAAAAGAAGAATGTGATTTTGTAGACGAGTTGAGATTAGAAGACTTGAGATTAGACGAGTTGATTGAAAATAAAGACGAAGAAGACGAAGAAGACGAAGAAGACGAAGAAGAAGAAATTGAATTGAATTTATTTAAAGGAAAAAATAATGTTGATTTATCAGAGATTATTATGATTTTAAAGTTAAACAAAGAAATTAAACAATTAAGATTAAATTAAACAAGGAAATTAAATTATTTAAGATTGTCGAAAGACATATCTTAAAATTGACAATTCAAATTAAACACCGAAACTAAATAAAAAATGAATACAAACTATCTTGTATTATTGAACATCGATCCACTAGATAATAAATGGGAGAAGTGTCATATGATAAAAGAAGCTATAGTCGAATCAATGACAATTGCAGTTCAATATTGTCAACAAGGTGAAGATGAATTTTATAATAGAATTTTATACCTTACAAAAGAGAAAAAATTCGTTGCTATTTTTAATCAAACTTACAAAACAGAGAACGATTACGAGTCTATTATGAATATTTTGAGTTAATTTAAGACCCTAGTCTTACATTAAAATTGAATTTAATTGGTATAAATATCATATATCTGTGTTTTAAACATGAAAGTTACAATCACTTTTGAAATTACTAACGATAAGGAATGGGTCGAATGGGTCGAAGAAGTCGAAGAAGTCGGAGAAGTCGAAGAGGATACTGAGGATACTGATAGTGAAGAGGACGAAGAAGAAGAGGATAGTGATGAGGATGATGAGGATGAGGATGATGACGAAGATGATGAGGATGACGAAGATGATGAGGATGACGAAGAGGTCGAAGAGGATGATACTGATAGTGAAGAGGATGAGGATGACGAAGAGGTTGAAGAGGATGATACTGATAGTGAAGATGATGAGGATTACGAAGAGGTTGAAGAGGATGATACTGATAGTGAAGATGATGAGGATGAAGAGGATGATGATGAGGATGAAGATAGTGATGAGGATGAGGATAGCGAAGAGGATGATGATGATGAGGATAGCGAAGAGGATGAAGAAGACGATGAGGATGAAGAAGACGATGAGGATGATAGTGAAGATGATGAGGATAGTGAAGATGATGAGGATAGTGAAGAAGAGGAGGATAGCGAAGAAGATGAGGATGAAGAGGATGATGACGATTAACAAATCCTTGTAAAATTGATATAAAAATAATAAATCTTATAGAAATCGAAAGATGTCCAAGCTTGAACTGTTATTAAATTTCGGAAAAGGCGTTTTAGTACTATCTTTTTTTGATAGCAATGATGGTAATAAATTAATTATAAATAAATTCATCAAAAATCTTATTTCAGACTTTTCTTTTTTTAAATATGAACCCTATCATTACTTGATGAGTCACTTGAGACAAATGTGTGATCAAATGATAGAACAACAACCAAACAAGACTTTAAAATGTCTAAATATAAAAAAATCTATACAAGAATGTACAAAAAATGTATTATTATTATACTTGAGAGAAAAATTAGGATACTTATACTCGCAAAAATACAACCCAATTATTCAATCTATGCCATCTCCTCCACTATTTTTATGGTCTTCTTCACATTTTCGTTTATCTGCTCATTCTTGGGAAGAAATCATAGAAATGGATGAAGAATATCTAGATTTTCAAGTTTCAGAAATGATAAGAAGACGTCAGAAGAATATTAGTTTTTTCAAAGATTGGGAAGATGCTTGGAAATTGATAAGAAAGTCGAAAGATTTATTACCAGAAGATTATTCAAAAATTTTTTAATTTAATTAGCGAAAGCTAATTTAAATTTCTCACTAATTTCTCACTAAAATTGATTTTATTTTATGAAAATGTTGTCTAATATGAAAATGTTGTCTAACTTTACCTTAAAAGGAAGTAAAAAGTTCAACGAAGACGTATCGCTCTCTCGTAAAATTCAAGCACCAGATAATCATCATTTAAATTCTCCTCCATACGTGTTCGTTCTAAACGTCAGTGATGGTCACGGAACAGACGGTGAAGGATTTGAATGCGCATCTTTTTGTACTGAACAGATAGAACCTTGGATTAACACTTTATATACTAAAGATTGGTCTGAGATTGATTGGGTATCTGAATCCACTCTTTTTACAGCTCAATTACATGATGGGTACAGAATAAAATGCGCAAGTTATCAAGGTAGATATATTGATGAAAATGGAGTAGTTAGATGTTCAGAAGCGCTAGATCGAGGGAAAGCGATCCATTCAGGAACAACTTTTTCTGTTGTCATCGTTTTTCCTTGGAATGATAAATATAAGACGGTATGTATACAGGTAAGTGATTCTGATATCTTTATAAACGGTAAAATGGTAGAGTGTGATCATAGTCCATTAAGTAAAACAGAATACATGCGTTTAAAATCCGTGCCTATTGAAAAAAGATTAAAATTGGTTTACCAAAATCGAAATAGATCTCTTGTTTTTAAGGATGATGATTATGATCCAGAATATTATAATAACGGATGGAATTGGGATAAATTGTCTCCATCTAATATGAAATATACACCCGGTGCATATGCTCAAAATGTAAGCGAAGACCAAGATGAAACATCAATTGCTACAGTTAGATCTATTGGCGACTATTATGCTCATGTATACGGGCTAACAACTATCCCTTATGTCGAAATATTCGAATTTGATGTATGCCCGACTGTCGTGATTGGATCAGATGGAGCTTGGGATACTATCAATACCGAAAATAAATGGGTAGGTAAAAATTTCTCATTAGATGTGAAAGATATTAAAGCAACAGAAATAGAGACTATAGTAAAAAATTTAAATTCTTTATATTCGGAGTTTTTTGGGAGAGGAGTAGCGGATGATATTTCAATTGCAGTTTTAATTTAATTTCAAAGGAAAATTTCCTTTAAAATTGATTAAATATTATGTTAGTGTTAAAAAAATAAAATGAAGCTGTTATCACTTTTTTCGATTGGACAAGGTTGTATCGTTCTTCCATTTCTTGATGGGGATGAATCGCATTCTATACATGTCAATAAAGAGATTTCTTATATTATTCAAGAGTTTGATTTCCAAGTCTATGATAATAGCTATATAGATGATACTTGGCGTCACCATGGAGCCACTTATAAACGTAAACAGACAGAAGCAGAAGTATATGATATGAAAAATAAGTATATTGGATGTTATGCCAGACATATGGATTCAATTGTCTACTCTAGCAGACAAGTCGAATGGTTTCCAGATGACTGGTTTTCAAGATGTCTAACATTTGAAGGAGTCACTTATTTAGTAAATAATAGTTCGTTATGGATTTATACAAGAGATGGAATGAAGGGACCTTATTATATTACAATGAATGGTTCTTTAAAAGTTGTAAAGTCAGTGTTAATATCAGAGAGAGATATTGCTGATTATTTAGTTGAAGAACGAGAATATAAAAAGGCATATATGTCTCTTCATGAAATTTATCTTCTTTATCGTTCGGAAGAGATGTACCCACAAGATCCAACTGTTTTCGAGTCAGTAAAAGAAGAATATATTTTAGAAGCGTTATCTACTCGATCTCGTTTTATTACATTGATTGATCGTCTTGAAAATATATGGAAAACGCATTTTAACGATAATCTTTATGATAAAATTAAAAATGAAATACGTCATTATATCCCTGATACATGCACAGAAGATAATGTTGAATATTACAAAACTCTTTTTGGGATTTTCTTAGATTACGAAAATAATCAGTCGATTGTACCAGGTATTTCAGAACCTGTTAAAGAAAAGTTGTTGAATTGTATTATTAATAAATTTTAATTTAAGATTAACTTAAATTAAAAATTAAGTTTTTAACCAATTGCATATATCGTATCGATGTTTTTGTTTATCTCGATCTCTAGATAACTCTTTATCGAACTTGTTTGATAATTCCAGATATTTTTTCCGATGTTTGATAGCATCTTCGAATGATTTGACACGTTCTTGTTCCAATATTTCAAAATCGTGTTCTAGTTTTAGTATATGTCTTGTTTTCGTCTCTATATTCTGTTTTAATGTCTTGCAAGTCATCTCATTTTTTATAACATCATCTCTTATTTTTTCATAATCTATTTTGAGTTCTGTATCAATATTATCTTGTTTCATTTTTTCAATCTCTTTTTCAATTTGATTGTTTATATAGTCATCATAATGTGATACAGATTCAATAAGTAAATCGTTTTCTTCTCTCCTTTCTCTCTTATTCAATTGCATTTTCTGGATAATGATTTTCAATTTATTGATGACAACGATTTCATCGTTTTGGATATCTTTAACCAATGTAAAGACATTAGTTGAAAAAATATCTTTAAAACGAATTCGGACAGATTCAGGTAAAACGAACTGATTGGATTCTTTAATCTCCATCACTTTTGATTGGATATCTCTTACTAATTCAGAGATGCTTTGATCTTTTTCATCGAAAAATAAGATGCGTCCAGAGTTGAATTCGCAATATGATTCCAGTTTTTGGTACTTGTAAGCAGATATTTTATGAGCTTCTGCTTTCGCATCCAATTTCAAGTAACTTAACGTAGACATCAAAAAAGCGTTGAGCACATTTAAAGCAGAAATCACGACATCTCCGTAAATAACATTTTTTAGAACAAAGTTAAGAACAGAGCATAATGAAGATATAAAGATAGCGGGAAGCATTAAAGAATTCAAACGTTTTTCACAGAGTGTTTTCGATTCAATGTGAAGTATTTTTTGTCCTTTTAAATATAATGCGAGTATATCAAGAGAAGTAGAAGTGATTGAATTTTCAAAATTATAGTTTTCTTTTAACTCTTCCATCACTTTCTTGAAAGTGATGACATGTGATGATTCGTTTCTAGGTTCTTGTCTGATATCGTTCTTAAGCGGACTCATAAAAGAATGCATTTTATAATTTAAAAAAATTATTTTTTCAATTCTCTTTTTATCAATTGAAGCCATTCTAAGCTAATATTTTTATCTTTAACAAGTTTTGTTGCAATCTCGTCAAATGAATAAGTTTGTCCTTTATATATAATAGAGTCATGTTGACCTTTATCGTGAGTAGAATTTCTTCTAGAGTGTTCTAGTTCATGGGGTATAATAGATGCCGGTGTAGAATTACTAAACCATTTATCATAAAAAGGGTCGTTTCTTAGGTTTCCGATATTCAAGATATAATTATCAATATTTCTAATGAAATTCAGAAAATGGTTGGCATCTAAATACTTTTTATTTATCTCGATTTTATTGTTTAAGTACTGAGCAATATTATAAGATTTTATTTTTTTTAATGAAATTTCAATAACAGAAGGATGTTCATTGGAATGTTTTAAAAATAAATCAACAAATGTCGAAAACACTAATTTTATATCTCTCAATACATTCTTATTTTTTAACTCTATTTGTTCTTTAAAATCAGAAGCAGAAATAGTATATATATCATATTTTAACTCGATTTCTTCCGTATCTGATTCTTGGTCTTTGTTTAAAGGTTCTTTATCTGCTGTAACATTTTTGGTTGATAGCCATTTAGTTATAATCTGTTTATATCTTTTAAATATTTCAGGAGAGTCTTTACATTGTTTTTCCAATTTATCAAAATAGTTTTTAATCTCTTTTACGTGTTTATAAATAGGTTCTTTTCCTATTATTTGATAGACATCTTTTATGATATGTGCCATATTATTTAAGCCATTTAACTTCGTATACAATAGAATCGTTTTTTTAGTATGAATTTTATGAAAATTGTTCAAGTTAAATAATACGGTAACTAGTTCATTGTCTCCCATATTATTTAAATAATTATTTCGTGTGAGTCTGTAATCTAAGGCATAGGTAATACTATTCAATATATCAGAAAAATTATAGATGGAAATATAAAAAACAGCTCGATAAAAAAATGCATTTAATTTTTTGATGTTTTCAGATGATATTTGTAAATTCGTTCTTGACTGTGTGGGTAAATAAAAATCATGTCCGATATCGATGATGACTTTAGATGATAGTTCGTAGATAATTTCGTTCGGCATATCGAATAAATCTTTATTTTTTTTAAGATAATCTGTTAAAGGCGAGAAAGGAACACCTTTTGTAAAAATAAAAGAGATGATTGGATTTTTTGTGATATAAAAAGATAAACTATCTTCAGTATAAATCAAGTTCTTTTCTGAAGTGATTTTTTCTTTATTAAACATTAGATCAATATCCATATAAGATAAGACATTAGTTGAATAGTAATAGATATCAGAAATAACAGTGGGTGTATAATCAATAAAAAAACTAATATTAGTTGTATTACTTTGAATATCTTCATAGTACTCGATATTCTTTTCTAAATCGACAATATTTCCGTGTTTATCACGAATGGGTCTGTCTTTCATAACCACGGCTCTATTATTTTTAATAGTATGAACGATGACAAGATCAGATTCACGATAAATGTTAAAAAATCCTGTTCCCATTTCTCCTGTCACAACAGAAGAGGATACTTTATTGGAATAAAATGGGATAGATAAAGCAATAATATTACTTGAAGTCATCCCGACAAAATCTGTTACGGTAACCATCAGTTTTTTGTCTATCTTTACGACATCAATTTCTACAACTTTTCTATCTCTTTTTTCTAGACGATAAGCATCTAAAGAATTTTGCAAGAGTTCGGTAAGAGTAGCTTGTAGAAATGGTTTATTTGTACCCGCATCGACCGATATTTCTAATAACTGTAATTTCTCGTTTTTAGATTCGTTTTTGATAAGACTAGGTTTAATTTTATCTACATCTGAATTTGAAAAGACATAAGTGATCAATTGTTTAAAAGTAAACTGGGACTCAAAACGTGTATCAAAAATTTCATCTTTAATTACAAGCTTCTTTTTAGATAAAATCAATGCATTACAAGCGTAATTCAATATTGTATTTATTTTCCAATAAGGAACTGAAGTCAGTCTGTAATCTTCTATATCTTTAATGTATAAATTATATATCATTTTAACGGTTTGTTCATCATAATAGCCTAAATATTTCGTTCGACATACAAAAATAATTTCAAAAATAGATAGAGACTTATACACTTTTATACGTTTCAGTATAGTATTGAAAAAATAATTTAATATCCCAGTCGTAAAATTAAAGTAAGATAGTTGGTTTGTATCTGATAATAGTAAAAAACGATTGATCATATACTCTTTGATTTTCTCTTTATCTACACTATCTATACCTATACTCATTTTATCAAATAAAGACTTTGAATAGTTCATATCTGAAGTCTCATCTAATGAAAAATTAGTATTATGACCAAAATCTATTTTAGACATTCCGTAGCTATAATTAATTGATATATTTGAAAAATAGTTAGATAACATATCTATATATTCAGCTATAAAAGACCGATCGATTTTAGAAATAAAATAAACACCGTATACCAACTCTCTCATCGAAGACATTTTATCAATGATATTTACTCTATCTTGTAAAGATAAAAATACTGACATTAATTTACGTATCATAACTATCTCTGAGTTTGAAAAAGATTTTTCAAACTCAGATAATATATTTTCGATTTGTGTACTTTCTTTAGACTCTATACTCGATACCATATATAAACGTTCTTCTTGAAAATTGATGATAGCTTCTTCTTTCCATCCAGATTTAACTGGTCCTACAAAAAGATATTTATATGTACCCGCATTGGTTATATACATATCTTCTTTTACGAACACCACTCTTTTATTTGAAAAAATGTCTTCACGGTAAGTTAAGTTTAAACTATCAATTAGACTCTCTATACTCATCGCATCATTTTTTACAGATTTAATGATACGTCCTTTAATTAGACTCGAAATAAATTCATAATTAGAATTGTCTACTGTTATGATTCCTCTCTTTTTTAATATATCATACATCTGTTTTTTGAACCGATTGAATATCTCTTTATTTTTATAATTGGAAGTATAGTTTACATAAGCATCAATTGAATACTCCAATTCGATAATTGAATTATTTTGGATCGAATTTTCTAATAGTATGTGCAATGATTCGAACGCATTTTTCTCATCAAAAATTACATCATCTCTAGATACAGGTAGACGTACTGTAGACGGAACAGTCATTATGATATTTGCTGGTAGTTTTAAGTCAATCTTTACGATAACAATTTGATTACATACGATATAAAATTTACCATATACACCTACATCAATAGCACTTTCATTCTTATATTCTATTACTTCATCTGATATTTTCATTGTTTTTGTAGACGTGCTCGGAACTAATAATGAAGATAATACATTTTCAATTGAAATACCCGTCCCATAATCTTCAAAACAAATTCTATTTCTATTGATAATGGATACGATAAGATCTGGACTTTTTGATAAATTCACATCAAAACTTTTATCAGAACTATACACTTTGATAGAAGCATCTTTTACGAATTTTGTATAGTATATAAACTGATTGAACAAGTCTGTTTGTTCTGATGTAAATGGATCTTTCTCTGTTTCCATATGTATATATGTCCCAGACTCGCTATCCGTTGTGATATAATTTAAATTAAAGTGTAGATTCTTTAGATTTTTTCTGTAACGTATCTTAAGCAATACCGCTTTTTTATTTTCAATTGTTACAATTGCTAGGTAACGTAATGGATGATCAATTAAAAAATACAAGATTGAAAAAAATCCCATCCCAAACTTACCTACTTTTGGTAATCCTTTTTGGACCGAATAAGAATCAATTGAATTAACAATCATTTCAACAACACATTGTTCAGGTTTGGTAAAGATACGAGTAGAGGCTACTTTTATCACAGAAGATGATATATTTTTACCGATTTCTGTGCATCTCTTTCCGCTTATCTTTTTTAAATCTGAAAGAGACGTGATATTTCCGCATAGTAAATAAAAAATAGGATACCATTTATTATTGAATGGTAGTAAAAATGTTGGTTGTGGTGAATAGAACTGGAGGTTCCCTTGCGGTGGATTCTCTTTTAATTGAAAATCGAAATAAAAACCTCTCCCATTCATATTTACAGTACGTTTGCGACCTTTAGAGCCAATATACATTGGACACTTATATTTTTTGATCTCTTTTTTTTCTATATTATAATTTCTCTTTTGTGGCGTATCAAAATAATAATCTATATCTTTCAACCATAACCCGTATAATTGATCGAGTATACGTTGCATATTTATATATATATTTATAGAATTACAAAAAATTAAAAAAATGAATACAGTTCTTTTAGTTGAACCAAGAAGAATTGAATACATTCCCGAATTGCTAAAACAATACCAAGATGTACTCGGAGATATGAATTATGTCTTTTTCTGTGGGAAAAGTAGTCTCCAGTACTGGAAAAAGAAACTGAAAAAAATCAATTTATACCCCTTACCTGTAGACAATATGAATTCTAATGAATATAACGATTTTATGAAAAGAAGAGATTTATGGACATACTTAACAAGAAAATATGTATTAACAATTCAATGCGATACATGGATCAATCCAGATAAAAATAATCATCATCATTTAGACTATTTTATAAAATTAAATAAAAGTTATATCGGGGGGAATTTTTTATATGATTGGAAAGAATTAAAAAGAGAAGGTATTAACCCCGTTTTTAAAAACTTTAACGGCGGTTTATCGTTACGAAATCGTCTCGATATGATAAAAGTGATTGACCATTTTCCTCCTCAACCCACTTTGAAAAATTCACAGAAAATAGAAACTGATGCAGAAGATGTTTATTTTACACTAGGTTGTATGAAATTGGGTTTAGAAGTAGGCTTAGAAGTAGGCTTAGAAGTATTTGCAATCCATGATACAGAATACAAAGAAGGTATTTTTGATCATTTTTTTGGTATTCATAGCCCGTCTAGTCGTATATTTCCCTATCTAAGACAGATTAAAAATATTCATACTTTTTTTTATATTGAAAAAGAGTTGAATACGATAGCTATCTTTAACGGATTTCCATTTCATTATGAAATGTTTGGGTACGTTATGGATTATTGTATGATACATAAGATCAACTTACATATTTATACAAGAACTGAAAATCATGCGAACTGGTTCGAATTTTATAAACAATTCCCTTTTACATTATTCCCATTATCATCTTACCAACCTGATAATAGTTATCATAAAGTGATTTTATTAACAGATGACGATCCTTTGTTTGATAAAGAATATACCAGAGATAATATAATCGTTATCGATCATTTCCATTTAAATCGACGTGAAGATCTAAAAACACATATTGGAACTAGATACTTCCCATCTAGACCTGACTTAGATTGGATCTTACCTGTTTATCGACAGATAGATATCAAACACAAAAAAAAGATAGCAAAAAATAATATCGTTTTTTTAGGTGTTAGTGCAAGAGATATGATCAATTCGGAATATGTGAAAAATATAAAAAGTTTAGAACCAGAGGGAACCTCCTTAGAACCAGCGGTTACCTGTATCTTTATCGATCGTTATATCAATAATTTAAATACGGAAGAAATGATGAATATATTAAAAATATCAAAATATGTGTTTGTATCTCCTTGTAATAAGGAACATATAGATAACAAAATGTCGGCGAGTATACCATTGGCATTAAATTTCTTGTGCACGCTTATCATTCCTAAAAAGATGAATGATATATACAAATTAAAGTCAGCAATCGCTTACGACGAGTCTTATCAAATCGAGTATATCCATCAGCCTGAAAAAGTAAACCAAGACTTATCTGATTTACTAAAACATCGAGATAATATGTTTAAGAAATACATCTCATAATAAAATGTCGTTTATTTCGATACACTATTATGATACAGTCGATCGAGACTTTTTCAAAATATGTGACTCTTTCTTTGCTAATCTCATCATCAATATCAAAGGATTTTATCAATTTATTATAAAAAACAACTCGATTCCTCTCCATTTTAAACCTGACATATATGGAATATCAAAAATGAAAGTACTCTCCATTATTGATGAAATTGATACTTCAAATGATCTTGATTTTGTTAATAACTTAAGAAATTATTACCATAAAATTGGATTTTTGGTGTTTATAGACAATTTACAAAATATCATTATCTATTCAAAAAAAGACAAGTTCAATAAATGGATAAAAGAAAACCATACTAATCTAATTTCATCAGATGATATTTTACATCATCCCGAAAAATATTTCTAAGTCTAGACCATAAAATTGAGAATAATTATTTAAACATGTATCTTTAAATAAATGAATCAAACTCATTTTATGGATACATTTATGTCTTTTGTTGGCAAAACATATAAATGTTTTATTAACAAAGTGAATAAAAGAACTTCTCCTTATAAAAAAGGAAACGATTGTTATAGAAAATCAATGAATAAAAATATCGAAAATTTTGTCTATCACTGCTCTAATCTAACATTAAAAGAACTCAGTTACGAGTTTGAACCTGCTATATGCGAACATCATTCTGACCATTCATTTGAAACCGAACATTTTATATTACAACTAGATGCAAAAGGCTCTTTAGAAGAAGATTCTGATTTTATTGAAACTAAAAACGGATTGAATATTCATATTGGTAACTCTCAAACGCTTAATCACGTATCCAGTAAATTTAAAGGGAAAGAACATTTTGGGATTCAATCTCCATTTATAGAAGAAAAACCTGTTATCACGCTCGTCGCTTTCGTGAAATGGTCGTACCAAGATGAATATAAAATCAATTCTTACGGGATAGCAAACTGTTCGCCACTTGATTGTGATAAAATGATAAAAGCTGGAAAAACAATACATGAATTAAGATTCTGTATCACCAATAAAAATTTATATAAAATTGAAAAAATCGAATAAATCGTTTTTTAAAAAATAAAAATGATCTTAGAAGGAGATTGTATCCACATCATGAAAGAAATGGATGAAAAATCTATTGATTTAATTATCACTTCCCCTCCTTATTTTCAACAACGAGATTATGGGATGGAAAATGAAATTGGAAAAGAAGAAAAATTGGATGAATATCTCTCTATCATGAAAATTTGGGCTAAAGAATCGTTACGCGTTTTAAAAGATACCGGCTCTCTATTTTTGAATATCGGAGATAAATACGAAAAGAAAGGATTGCAAATGATCCCTGAACAAATATGTATATCAATGATCCAAAACGGGTGGACTCTTCGTAACAAGATCGTTTGGTACAAACCGAATCATATGCCCTCATCTGTAAAAGATCGTTTTTGTTCGACTTGGGAACCCGTCTATTTTTTTACCAAAGATTCAGGGAAATACTATCAACAAGAATATTACTCCAATTTGGATTTATTACGCGAAACTCCACAAACACTTATCAAAACCCCTTTCCCGAAAACATTAAGTATCGAAGACTATGAAATGAAAGAAAAAGAAATTGAAGATTGGAACGACTCGAGACAATCAAATACTAAATTTAAAAATGCTGGAAAAAATAAAGGAGCTAGTCCAGGAGCTCGAAAAAATATTTATTATTCCAAGATGCGTAAGCATCTGTTTACACAACAAGAAGAGATTGAAATGCATACCTACTTTAAAGAATCTGCAAAAAAGAAGAAAATAACTGCTAAAAAGTTAGACGAAATGTTTCAATATAAATCAAAAGCGGGTCATTGGCTCAGACTAGACCACGGAAGATCTTTGCCTTCCGTTTCAGATTATAAGAGACTAAAAGTAATATTAGAATTAGATGAACGATACGATTCTTTATTAGATGAACATTACGTCTTACAATCTGTACAGAATAACAGTAAAGGAAAAACGCCAGAAGATTTATGGTCTATCCCCTTAAAACATGAAAAGATCGAACACTATGCTATGTTTCCCATCGAATTGCCTTTAAAAATCATTTCGACATTTTGTCCACCAAATGGCGTCGTATTGGACCCCTTTGGCGGAAGCGGGACGACAGGAATGGCTGCAAAACAATTGAATTGTCACTTTATTTTGATAGAGTTAAACCCAGAGTTTGTTCGACTTATTAGAGAGCGTTTGTAATAAAATTGATTTTTATTGGATATAATAAGACATAAACCGAAAAATGAACCAAGCTCGATTGAACCAAGCTCGATTTGACCCCAGTGACGTTAGATTTGACCCAAGTGACGTCAAATTTGACCCCAGTGACGTTAGATTTGACCCCAGTGACGTCAAATTAAACCCCAGTGACGTTAGATTAAACCCTAATGATGTCAGATTTGACCCTGTTTATTCACTCTACGTTAGGAATTTAAGACGTATTGAATTATCTGACTTGTTTAAACAGGTAGAAGATGCAAAAATGATAAAAAGAAGAGAAGAAATTGACCAAGCAAGAAAAAATGCTTCTATGACACGCTTTATAAGAAAAGAAAGTCAAGACTGGGATGACGAAGAAATCAATTTCAATCTGATTTTAGAATTTAATGATAATATGGATTTGTCTGATTAAACATTGAATTTATTTTTATATGGCTTCGGCCATATAAAATTGATTCTTTAAAAAAAGTCCCTAGTAATAGTTGAAAGATGACGAGATCTCAGACGATGTTGGCGAAATGGATGAATCAGAACGAAATTGATCCGAATAGATATTATGATTATCTAATTTCGTCTGCTGGGAAAAATGTAACTTCATATCGACTTGTAAAAGGGAAATGGGTAAAAACAGATTTGATTTTTAACGTGTTTAGACAGATGGATATAGACACATTTATAGTATTTTCAGAAGAGGATGGATATTCGATAGGGTTCAAGTACATTGGTTATAATATAGAAATGAATAATGAAACGAGATATATAGAGATGTATGTCCCTTTTGCGAGGTCTAAAATTGATTTTTTAAAGCGTTTTTAAGTAAAGATAGAGTCAGATGGAGTCAATCGAGTTACAACAGAAGTATGTTAATTTTGTTCACGAGTTTATCACAGAAGAAAAAAAGTACATTGAGATCGATGAAGATTCCTATTATGAACTATACGTCTTATGGTGGGAAAGAAACTTGTCTCTTTTCGCTCCGTGGGACGTTGACTGTGATATAGAATATTCTAACCTATTCATCAAATGGACTCGGGAATTAGAAATAGAAGAAAGACTTCAAGTTCAATTGATAGATAGGTTACAAACCGGTATTAGAAACGTGAGAGAAATTAATAATTTATTGATGTAATTTAACAGACCTGAAAGGGTCTTTTAAATTTGATTTTAGTTTATGAAAACTATAGAGTAGATAAAATATGTCAATGTCGTTAAAAAATTATATCATTGATGCTCCAACAGGAGATAGTGGATGGTTATCACACAAATTACATATCAATTTGTGGAATGATTTTTTTGAATCCATTGAAATACCAGATGATGTGAAATCAATTTATTATGCAGTAGATATTATATACGGAAATTTCTTTACTGATTATACCATCATTCCTATTATATTTTTATTAACGAATCACAAGATTTACAAGTTACAATATAAAGATAAAAAAACATTACAATATACTGATATATACCTATATTCTAACCCTGGTCGTAGAAATCCGTCTGTTAAACCAGTATGGATAGAAAAATATGTTTATGAAATGAACCCTTACTTTGACGTTTTGATTCAATATACGAATAAATATATAAGTGATAGTTCAGATAAAGAAACGGGTAGTAATATTATATCACCCAACACAACGTTTATCAATAAATTAATGGATGCGTTTAACACGTTATCTCACAATCCTAAACCTCTACATATATTAAACTGGAATGATATCATGAAAGGTATGACTGATGGTTTAATGAATAATACGGATAATGATGCTGGTAAAATAAAAGACCATATGGAAAAATATATTAAACCATTGTTGGTTCATTTACCTCATAATGAATTAATCTTGGATATTTATTTTATTGGAAATGCGATAAATCCAAAAGAACCATATTGGGGATGTCGTTCGGATCCTATTGGACAAATATACATCATTGGTAAAAATATGATTTATGAAGTATTTTTGGAAAGTTATAAAGACGATTCTATTAGTCCATTTGACATAAGACTATTTATTAATAATTTTCATAGCATGTTACCTTATTATCGTTTAATCATCAAACCGACTATGTCATATTCGACTTCCAAACGTTTATTACAATTTTGTCAATGTACGAGAAATTACGCGATGATTTCTTCCGGAAGTAATGGTGAAAAAGCGTATAAAATGGTGCGAGATACCTTTTTGACTTTGGTTCCGTTGAAAGATGATTATGACTTAACTGAATCTGAAATAAACCAAATGATCGAAAGACATATCGCTTTGAAAGAAGAGGAATATAAAAATGTCATGGACGATGTAAGAAAAGCGACCATATCAATTGAGGTTCCAATATGCGT
>Ga0114959_10001527_pt1 | contig 20046 bp, 20 predicted proteins | sample C_130625_EF_Meta_FD_87317 | JGI IMG/M metagenome (GOLD analysis project Ga0114959, IMG submission 87317) | Freshwater microbial communities from Lake Croche, Canada to study carbon cycling - C_130625_EF_MetaG | ecosystem: Environmental > Aquatic > Freshwater > Lake | place: Lake Croche, Canada... | reverse complement strand
TGATCTGATAAACCAGTCCCGCATCGAGGGCAATATGGTGCAACGCGATGATCTTGCACCAATAAACCTTTTTGCCAAATCTCTTTTAAGCTCCACCAAACGCTTTCGACATATTGTGGTGACATAGTCCAATAAGCTTCTTCGAAATCAACCCAAAAGCCCATGCGATTCGTCATATCGGTAAATGCACCTACGTGACGCTGTACTGATTCGCGACACTTATCGTTAAAAGCGGCAATTCCAAATTTTTCGATATCGCCTTTGCCAGCAAATCCAAGTTCTTTTTCTACAGCGATTTCAACTGGCAAGCCATGGCAATCCCAACCGGCATTGCGAATAACTTGTTTGCCTTTCATGGTGTGAAAACGTGGGAAGACATCTTTAAATACGCGAGCTTCAATGTGGTGTGTACCCGGTAACCCATTGGCAGTTGGTGGACCTTCGTAGAAAGTCCAAGTGTCGGCACCGTCTCGATTGCTAACGGACTTTTCGAAGACCGAATTTTCTTTCCAGAAAGTCAGGATGGAACGCTCCATGGCAGGTAGATCAATAGCTGCTGGGATTGCGCGAAATGTCATTTACTTCTCCATCTTCATAACTTTCGAAAATGGAGGGACGGGTCTCGCAACTTAGCGATCACCGCGGTACCACCCGCCTTATCTATTGCCTGCCCTTGAAAAAACTTAGAGCAGCAACAGATCACTTATTTACTAGCGTTCAGTTTCCAGTTCTACTGCGGCAGCTGCCACTTCTTCTGGAACACTCGCAGGTGATTGCCTGGTCATTGCGTTTTGAACCTGAGTGAATTCTAATCCAAGCAAAGGCTGGCAACCAAAATTCACGTGACTTTGCCTAAATTTTCCGCACTTTAAAGAGAGCTGCGGTGGCGCGAGTGGCATTTAGCGCCTATTCAGCATAGGGTGCCCGCGTGCCTACCAAAAAAACTGCTAAACCCGCTGTTAAGAAAGCCCCTGCCAAGAAGGCAGCCCCAGCGAAAAAGGCCGTAGCAAAAAAGGCGCCCGCCAAAAAGGCCGCACCTGCCAAGAAAGTCGTAGCTAAGAAAGCAGCACCGGCTAAGAAAGCTGCGCCAGTTAAAAAGGCTAAGACTAGTGTTGCCCGCCCAGCTGCCACTAAGCCAGCTTCGAGCAAAACTATCGGAAAACCATTTCCGGCTAAAGCGGGATCTAAAACCACAATTAGTGTTGATGAAAAATCACAAACCGTTAGCGTCAATACGGTCGTAATCGCACCTGTTGAAGTTGTGGTTGAAGAACGACGCCTTGTAATGCCACCACCACCGCGTCCTAATAAGAGTAGTAAAAAGATTGCACCACTAAAGCCTTTAAAAGCTGCACCTTCACCATTAGTTGCCGCTGAAAATGAAGGAGCCTGGACTGCTGCCGAACTTAAAGCTATTCGAGCTGAGATTTCGAAAGAACTAGTTCGCTTAAAAGAAGAGTTAGCAAAAGTTGAAATCGAAATGGATGATTTGATTCATTCTTCATCTGAAGGTGCTGGCGATGACCAGGCCGATGCAGGAACTAAAACTTTCGAACGTGAACATGAGATGTCACTGGTGATTAATGCCCGTGACATGGTTCTTCAAACTGAACGTGCTCTTGAGCGGATCGATACCAAGAGTTATGGTCTTTGCGAAGAATGCGGCAACACCATTGGTAAGGCCCGGTTACAAGTTTTCCCACGCGCAACGCTCTGCATGATTTGCAAAGCTAAGGAAGAACGGCGCTAACGTGCGCCGCCTCTATTTAGTTGCGGCACTGACATGGGGGCTGGACTTAGCTTCCAAGATTTGGGCAGTAAATAATCTTTCTGCACGAAACCCGGTTGAAATCATTGGCTCATTTTTCCAATTGACTTTAGTCAGAAACCCTGGGGCAGCATTTAGTTTCGCAACTGGGGCGACAATCCTTTTCACCTGTATAGCCGTTGCAGCAGTCATCGCCATCATTTTTTATAGTCGTAAATTAACTTCACAAGGCTGGGCAACTACCCTTGGTTTACTCCTGGGCGGAGTGCTAGGTAATTTAACCGACCGACTATTTCGAAGCCCAGGTTTCTTAAAAGGTGAAGTGATTGATTGGCTCGAATTAACCCATTGGCCAGTATTTAACTTGGCTGATAGCGCGATCGTTGTTGCTGCGTTCCTAGCAATAGTTTTATCGATTAGAAATGTTGGGCCAGTAAATGTCGCAAAGTAATTTTAGTCTGGGTAAAAGTGGTCGAGAATTGCGTACTTTGGCGGTGCCTGAAGGAGTAGCTGGCGAACGAATCGACAGCGCACTAACTCGAGTCCTTGGTTTATCTAGAACTGCAGTTGTTCGCCTTCTCGAAGATGGTGACATTACAACTGATGGTCGTGCACTTCTAAAATCTGAACGAGTCGAAGCCGGCCAAATTATTGAAGTTTTATTACCAGCTCCGTTAAACCCAGATCCAATTCCATTAACACCAATTGAAGGCCTAACCGTTGTTTATGATGATGACGCAATTGTGGTTATTGATAAACCAGTTGGTTGCGCTGCACATCCAAGTCCCGGCTGGACTGGCCCCACTGTTGTCGGCGCACTAACTGCAGCTGGATACATAATCACTACAACCGGGCCAGCAGAACGCGCCGGAATTGTTCATCGTCTTGATGTCGGAACATCTGGATTAATGGTGGTTGCAAAATCTGATCAGGCTTACCATGTTTTAAAAGATGCCTTTCGTGATCGCACCGTTGAAAAAATTTATCACGCTCTCATTCAAGGACACATTGATCCGTCAAGTGGAACAATTGACGCACCAATTGATCGTCATCCGAAAGAAGATCATCGCTTTGGCGTAGTTGCTAATGGCAAGATCAGCATTACTCACTACGAAGTTATTGAATATTATCGATCAGTGTCACTCGTTCAAGTAGAACTTGAGACTGGCCGCACACATCAGATTCGGGTTCACTTCTCTGCCCTTCATCATCCGTTAGTTGGAGATACGACTTATGGCGCAGATCCAGTATTAGCGAAAAGCTTAGGCATGGCGCGACCTTGGCTTCATGCCTTAGAACTACGATTTGCCCACCCGATTACTGGGGCACCAATGTCGTTCAAGGCACCTTATCCAAGTGACTTGCAAGCATCATTGGGGCTGCTCAGCGATGCGGTTCTTCCATAACTAACGGCCTCTGGAAAGTAGAACTTGAATTAAATGTCTGACTCATTCGTTCACTTACACGTACACACCGAGTATTCAATGCTCGATGGTGCGGCGCGCGTTGGCGAATTAGTTCAAGCAGCAGCTCAGCAAGAGATGCCAGCGATTGCGATGACCGATCATGGCAATGTTTTTGGTGCTTTTGATTTTTATAAGCAGGCAACTAAAGCTGGCATTAAACCGATTATTGGAATCGAAGCCTATGTAGCGCCTGAATCTAGATTTAATAAGAGTCGAGTTAAGTGGGCCGATGGCGGCGAAGATGATGTTTCAGGTGGTGGCGCTTATACCCACATGACTATGTTGGCTGAAAACAACGTAGGGCTAGCAAATCTCTTCCGACTATCTTCGTTAGCTTCACTTGAGGGTTTTTATTACAAGCCACGAATGGATCGTGAATTACTCTCTAAATACGCCGATGGCATTATTGCAACTACCGGTTGCCCAGGTGGCGAGATTCAGACACGTCTGCGCATGGGTGCTTACAAAGAGGCGCTACGTGCAGCAAGTGATTACCGCGATATTTTTGGTGCCAATAATTTCTATCTGGAATTAATGGATCATGGAATTGAAATTGAAACAAAAGTAAAAGCTGATCTGCTGAAACTAGCGAAAGATCTTAAGTTGCCGTTATTAGCTACAAATGATCTGCATTACACCGCTAAGGCAGATGCCAAATCACATGAAGCTTTGCTTTGCGTCCAGTCAGGTTCAACTTTGGCTGATCCAAAACGTTTTAAATTTGAAAACGATGAATTTTATTTAAAGACATCAGCTGAGATGCGCGAACTTTTTAAAGAGCTGCTCGAAGCTTGTGATAACACACTTCTTATCGCCTCACGTTGCGATGTTAAATTACGTGAAAATGAAAATTTAATGCCGGTCTTCCCAGTTCCAACTGGCGAAACTGAAGTAACTTGGCTCGTAAAAGAATCCCAAGCAGGTTTAGCTCGTCGGCTCAATGGTGAAGTACCCGCTGCGTATTCCGAACGTTTAAATTACGAACTCGAAGTAATGAACAAGATGGGTTTTCCTGGTTACTTCTTAGTGGTCGCCGAATTAGTTTCACATGCGCAAAGCCAAGGTATTCGAGTTGGTCCCGGCCGAGGTTCGGCGGCTGGTTCATTGGTTGCCTACGCGTTAGGAATTACCGGGCTTGATCCAATCGAACACGGACTTTTGTTTGAGCGATTCCTAAATCCAGAGCGTATTTCGATGCCTGATATCGATCTGGACTTCGATGAGCGTCGTCGCAGCGAGATGATTCGTTACGCCACTACTAAATATGGTGAAGACCGTGTTGCCCAGATCATTACTTACGGCACCATTAAGTCAAAGCAAGCGATTAAAGATTCAACCCGAGTGCTCGGCTATCCATATGCAATTGGTGAGCGGCTAACGAAAGCTCTGCCACCGGCTGTAATGGGTAAAGACATTTCATTAGGCGGAGTATTTAATCCGCAAGATGACCGCTATGGCGAGGCAAATGAATTTCGCCAACTTTATGAAACCGACCCAGATAGCAAAGTAGTTGTAGACACCGCTCGTGGCCTCGAAGGACTTAAGCGGCAATGGGGAGTTCACGCAGCTGGTGTGATTCTTTCAGCTCAACCATTACTTGATGTAATTCCGATTCATCGCCGTGAAGCTGACGGTGCGATCATCACTCAATTTGATATGGGTGCCTGCGAAGCCACCGGCTTATTAAAGATGGACTTCTTAGGACTTCGAAATCTTTCGGTTCTCGATGACTGTTTACTAAATATTAAAGCTAATCGCGGTGAAGAAGTTGTTCTAGAAACTCTTAAACTCGACGATAAGAAAACTTATGAACTCCTTGCCCGTGGCGACACTTTAGGTGTATTTCAACTAGATGGTGGGCCCATGCGCGCACTGCTAAAGAGCTTGGCGCCAGATTCTTTTGCAGACATTTCAGCGGTAATTGCGTTATATCGTCCCGGCCCAATGGGTGAAAACGCGCATAACAACTATGCCGATCGTAAAAATAAGCGCAAACCGGTTGAACCAATTCATGCCGAACTCGAAAAGCCACTCGAAGAGATTCTGGGTGACACTTACGGACTAATTGTTTATCAAGAGCAGGTAATGGCAATTGCCCAAAAAGTTGCGGGCTTTTCACTCGGTCGTGCAGATCTTTTGCGTAAGGCGATGGGAAAGAAAAACCGTGACGTGCTGGATAAGGAATATGTTCACTTCGAAAGTGGCATGCGTGAGAACGGCTTTTCGCCCGCTGCAATTAAGCGGCTTTGGGATGTTCTAATTCCGTTCTCCGATTATGCGTTCAACCGCGCACATAGCGCTGGCTATGGCATGGTTTCGTACTGGACTGGCTATTTGAAAGCCAACTATCCAGCTGAATATATGGCAGCGCTGCTGACCAGTGTTCGTGATGACAAAGATAAATCTGCTCTTTATTTATCGGAATGCCGCCGCATGGGCAGCAAAGTTTTGCCGCCAGATGTAAATGAATCAGATGCCGAGTACACCCCGCGCGGAATCGATATCCGTTTTGGATTAGCCGCTATCCGCAATGTTGGTGAAGGCGTCGTTGCATCGATTAAGGCTGCTCGTGAAGCTAAAGGTCGTTTCACTTCTTTCGGTGATTTCTTGGCGAAAGTTGATGCCCAAGTTTGTAATAAAAAGACTATCGAATCTCTAATTAAAGCTGGCGCCTTTGACTCACTTGGCGAATCTCGGAAAGGTTTGATGAGCATTCATCTTGAAGCCATTGATTCAGTAATTGAAAGTAAGCGAGCTGAAGCAATTGGCCAATTTGATTTATTTGGCGGCGATAGCACAACAGCGGTAGCAACTATGGAAGTAGAAGTACCAACTGGCGAATGGGATAAAGCTTTGCTCTTGAGTTATGAACGCGAAATGTTGGGACTTTACGTTTCCGATCACCCACTTCTTGGGGTTGAACATATTCTTCGAGCCAACGTTTCAAAATCTATCTCTGAATTAATCGATGAGGGCGGCGATCACGAACAGGTAGTCACTATTGGTGGCTTGATCACGGGAATTACTCGTAAAATCACTAAAACTGGTTCTAACTGGGCAGTAGTAAACATCGAAGACCTCGAAGGCGCTCTCGAAGTTTTATTTTTCTCCAATACTTACAATCAATATGCACTGACTTTAACAACAGACCGTGTTGCACTCATTCGTGGTCGGGTAGATCGCCGCGAAGATAAACTTCGTTTTACAGCACTTGAAGTAACTTATCCGGATATCTCACAAGGTCCAGCTGGTCCATTAGTAATTTCGATGCCAGTTGCCCAATGCACGCCACCCATAGTCGATAGATTAAAAGAGATCTTGCGCACTCATCCGGGAAAGCGCGAAGTGCATCTGCAATTAGAAGAACCCACTGGTAACACAGTGATGAAGCTGGAATTCAAGGTCACCTCGTCACCAAGTTTGAGCGCTGATCTCAAAGCGATCCTCGGGGCTAATTGTCTGCAGAACGTATAGCTCTTATAAGTAGAATAGGGGAGTGATTCGAACCCTCGATCTGCGTGGTCGCAAATTAAGTAAAGCGGAAATCAACCGTGAGATTCCGCGTGCGCGCCTGGATGTCGAAACTGCCATGGTTGCAATTGCGCCGATTCTGCAACGTGTTAAAAACGGCTCGGAAGAAACTTTGCGTGAGTTAGCGCAAGAATTTGATGGAGTAAGACCGGCTGATATTCGAGTTCCACAATCAGCACTTGATCAGGCACTTGCCGACCTAGATCCCGCAATTCGCACAGCACTTGAACTTTCAATTTCCCGAGTGCGCAAAGTACATGAGGATCAAGTACGAAGCGTCAAGACCGTGCAGGTCGTTGACGGCGGCACCGTCACCGAGAAATGGATTCCGGTAGATCGCGTTGGGTTATATGTTCCGGGCGGTCGAGCAGTTTATCCAAGTAGCGTCATGATGAATGTAGTTCCGGCACAAATTGCGAAGGTGCCGAGTATCGCTGTTGCATCACCACCGCAAAGTGAATTCGGCGGCTTACCGCACCCAACTATTATGGCAACTTGCGCGTTGCTCGGAATCACTGAAGTTTATGCAGTTGGTGGAGCTCAGGCAGTTGCGTTATTTGCTTATGGAATCGAAGGGTTCTGCGAGAAATGTGATTTAGTAACTGGGCCTGGAAATATTTATGTTGCCGCTGCGAAGCGCGCACTACGTGGAGTAATCGGAATCGATTCCGAAGCTGGGCCAACTGAAATTGCAATCCTGGCCGATGAAGGCGCTTTGGCTAGTGACGTTGCTGCAGATCTAATTAGCCAAGCTGAACACGATCCAATTGCAGCTGCAGTTCTAGTCACGACTTCTAGTGAATTGGTAACTGCAGTTCAAGGCGAGCTAAAGATTCGGATTGCTGCAACTAAACATAAAGAGCGGATTACGACAGCACTTTCAGGTATCCAGTCGGCAATTGTTTTAGTCGATTCAATTGCACAAGGACTAGATGTAGTTAACGCATATGCAGCTGAACACTTAGAGATTCAAACTAAAAATGCCACAAGTGATGCGCAGCTAATTCGTAATGCTGGTGCGGTTTTCGTTGGTCGATTTACGCCAGTGTCATTAGGCGACTACGCAGCTGGCTCTAACCATGTACTACCAACTGGAGGTTGCGCATGTCATTCCAGCGGGTTATCAGTGCAAACTTTCTTACGAGGCTTGCACTTTCTTTCTTACAATCAGCAATCTTTCCTAGACCTGGTGCCAACTGTTGTGACGCTAGCAAATTCGGAAGATTTGCCTGCACACGGTGAAGCTATGACTGCTCGCCTGGAAAACTTATGAGTAATTTGAATAATTGGCCAAATTGGCTTCCGCTTCGCGAACCGCTTAAGCCAATGTCGCCATACGGAGCGCCACAAGTAGCAGCTAGCGCTCAACTAAATACCAATGAAAATCCGTTTGCACCATCTACAGCGCTAGTAGCAGCAATTGCCAAACGAGTTGGTGAAGTTAGCGTGACCCTTAACCGTTATCCGGATCGTGATGCAATCGCTTTACGTGCTGGGTTAGCAAAATACATTTCGGCTCAAACTGGTGTGCCTTTCGATCTATCTAATCTTTGGGCCGCAAACGGCAGCAATGAAATTATTCAATCTATTTTTCTAGCATTTGGTCGCGAAAGTGCGCTTGGTTTCACTCCTTCGTACTCGATGCACCCACTAATTGCCAAAGTAACTTCAGTTAGCTGGCTAGATGGAAAGCGCCGTGATGATCATTCACTTGACGTGTCAGTTGCTGCCCAGCAAGTTGTAACTGCTAAGCCAACTCTTACCTTTATTACTACTCCAAATAATCCAACTGGCTCGGTCGTAAAGATTTCTGAAATCGTTGAGTTGGCGAAAGCTACTGCTGTGGTTGGTGGCTTGCTGGTAGTAGATGAGGCCTACGCCGAATTCTCTACTGAAGCTTCGGCAGTTACGTTAGTTGCGCAGTATCCAAATGTGATTGTCATTCGCACTATGAGTAAAGCATTCGCATTTGCTGGTGCTCGTCTGGGTTATTTAATTGCCGACCCGGTCGTGATTGAGGCACTGCAACTAGTTCGTTTGCCGTATCACTTAAGTGCCATCACCCAGGCAGTTGCTGAAGTTGCACTTTCATTTGCAGATGAACTTTTAGCTAGCGTTGATACTTTGATCGCACAGCGCGAAATCGTGCGAATCGGATTAGCCGAGCTAGGTTTATCCGTCACTCCAAGTGCGGCCAATTTCTTGCTATTCAGTGGCTTTTCCCAACCAGCAGATCAGATCTGGCAGAAGTTGCTAGATCGCGGCATCTTGATTCGAGATGTGGGATTATTGGGTCAACTTCGCGTCACCGTCGGCACTGCCGCCGAAAATCAAGCATTTCTATCGGCCCTCACCAAAGTACTAGCAGAAGGAGATAAGTGAATGAGAACTGCCCGCGTCGAACGAAAGACCAAGGAATCTCATGTCCTCGTCGAATTAAATTTAGATGGCGATGGTTCGATTAACGTTGATACCGGAGTGCCATTTTTTGATCATATGCTTTCGCAACTTGGTAAGCACTCTGGCTTTAATTTAACCGTCAAGACTACGGGTGATGTAGATGTTGATTCACACCACACTGTTGAAGACACCTCACTTGCTTTTGGCCAAGCACTTCGTGAAGCACTCGGTGATAAAGCTGGCATCCGTCGTTTTGGTGATGCGATGGTTCCACTCGATGAAGTATTAGTTCAAGCTGCTGTTGATCTTTCTGGTCGGCCATACTTGGTACATCGCCAACCAGAGATCGTTGAGTTAATCGGTACTTTCGATACCACTCTTGGAAAACATATTTGGGAATCAATCGTGGCAGAGGCGCACATCGCACTTCACATACGAGTGCTTGAAGGCCGTAATGCGCACCACGTATTCGAAGCGCAATTTAAAGCAGTGGCGCGTGCATTGCGTGATGCGGTTTCCCTAGATGGTCGCGTCTCTGGAATCCCATCAACTAAGGGTTCGTTGTAGGTCATCATTGATTGCAATCCTTGATTATGGTTCCGGAAATCTACGGTCAGCAGAGCGTGCATTTGCGACTTCTGGACACGAGGTAGTTGTAACTGCTGATCGCAAGGTTGCGCTCGAAGCGAGTGGGTTGGTTATTCCTGGCGTCGGTGCTTTTGCGGCTTGCATGAGTGGACTTAAAAGTGTCGCCGGTGACGAGATTGCGCGCGAACGCGTGGCACTCGGTCGGCCAACGCTAGGAATCTGTATCGGCATGCAAATACTTTTTGAGAGCGGGCTAGAGCATGCTGAAGATGGTGCTCACCAAGGTGTTGGGATTTGGGCCGGAATGGTAAAAAAATTAAGCGCTCCGATATTGCCACATATGGGTTGGAATACCGTGTCAACTACTCCGGGTTCAACAATTTTTGCAGGAGTTGAAAATGAAAGTTTTTACTTTGTTCATTCTTATGCAGCAACCGCGCCAGTCGGGCAATATCAAGCTTGGTCTGAGTACGGCGAACCCTTTCTAGCTTCAGTTGAAGATGGAGCACTTACTGCTATTCAATTCCATCCCGAAAAATCTGGTAACGCCGGACTTAAATTAATATCGAACTGGAGCAAGAGCTTGTGAAAAAATTAGAACTTCTACCTGCCGTCGATGTTAAAGATGGGCGTGCTGTGCGCTTAGTTCAAGGCGCTCTCGATAAAGAGAGCATCTATGGCGCACCGCTTGAAGTTGCGTTGGAATTTCAGTCAGCTGGTGCCGAATGGTTGCACTTAGTTGACCTCGATGCGGCCTTTGGTCGGGGGAGCAATGCAACGCTATTAGCCGAAGTAGTAGCGGCGTTAGATATTAAAGTCGAACTTTCTGGCGGTATTCGTGATGATGAATCGTTAAAGCGCGCATTAGCAACTGGCTGCACTCGAGTTAATTTAGGAACTGCCGCGCTTGAAGACCCAGAGTGGACGGCTAAAGTGATTACACAATATGGCGATCGCATTGCAGTTGGTCTCGATGTTCGTGGCACAACTTTGGCTGCTCGCGGTTGGACTAAAGAGGGCGGCGAGTTATTCGAAACTATTGAGCGACTTGATCGCGATGGTTGTTCACGCTACATCGTGACTGATGTGGCAAAAGATGGCACGCTAACTGGGCCTAATCTTGAGTTATTGAAATCAGTTTGTGCCGCAACCAAAGCGCCAGTTGTTGCAAGTGGTGGCGTTTCATCGTTAGCCGACATTGCCGCAATTAGACAACTAGTTGAAATGGGCGTCGAAGGTTCTATCGTCGGCAAAGCTCTCTACGCTGGAGCTTTCACGTTACCCGAAGCGTTAGCCGTTGCAAATGGTGAGTTGATTTAAATGACACTAGCTAGTCGAGTTATTGCTTGCCTCGATGTAACTGATGGTCGAGTTGTCAAAGGAGTTAACTTCACTGATTTAGTTGATGCTGGTGATCCAGTAGAGATGGCGAAGGTTTATAACTTAGAAGGTGTTGACGAGTTAACTTTCTTAGATATTTCAGCTAGCAACATGAACCGTGCGACAACTCTTGATGTGGTCGCTCGTACTGCTGAACAAGTCTTTATTCCACTTACTGTCGGTGGCGGTATTAGAAGTGTGGCTGATGTAAATAATTTACTTCGAGCTGGCGCCGACAAAATTTCGATCAACACTGCCGCAATTGCACGGCCGGAATTAATCTCTGAAATTGTTGATCGATTTGGTTCGCAAGTTTTGGTTTTATCCGTTGATGCACGTCGCGCGAATATGCCTTCTGGGTTTGAAGTCACCACGCACGGTGGTCGCGAAAGCGCTGGTCTAGATGCCTTAGCTTGGGTAGAAAAAGCTTGTGCACTTGGTGTCGGCGAAATTTTGCTTAATTCAATGGATGCCGATGGAACTAGAGCTGGTTATGACATTGGCATGATTAAAGCTGTCCGCCAAGTTGCAAATGTCCCATTGATTGCAAGCGGTGGGGCAGGGGTGTTATCTGATTTCGCAGCAGCCCTCGACGCCGGCGCCGATGCGTTATTGGCAGCGAGCGTCTTTCACTTTGGCATTCATCGCATCGGTGATGTTAAGCGCTATTTGAGCCAGCAAGGCTATTCGGTTCGCACCAGCGCACTTGCGTAGGGCAGAATTGCCCAATGAGCGCAATCGAGTTGCCAGCTGAGTTATTAGCTCGGTTTAGTGATCCCAGCGCATTAATTCCAGCGATTGCTCAAGATTCTCTAACTGGTGAAGTTTTGATGCTGGCTTATATGAATTACCAAGCTCTGACTCAAACTTTAGAAACGAGGGCGGCTACCTACTGGTCGCGGTCACGTAATGAACTTTGGGTCAAAGGGGCGACTTCTGGTCACACCCAAAAAGTGATTTCAGTTTCACTTGATTGCGACAGCGATGCAGTCTTGATCAAAGTGAATCAAGTTGGCCCTGCTTGTCATACCGGCGAGCAAACCTGTTTTCACAATGAATTAATCGGCGAGTAACCAAATGCAATTAACTGAATTTCGTGAGTATGCCCGCAACTTCAATGTAGTTCCGGTATCGCGCAAGTTATTAGCCGATGGCGAAACTCCGCTGGCGGTATATCGCAAACTTGGCGCTAATCGGCCAGCGACTTTTCTATTGGAATCTGCCGAACATGGTGGCGCTTGGTCACGTTACTCATTCATCGGCGTAAATTGCGAAGCAACTCTTACTTCCGAAAATGGTCTAGCAACTTGGTTAGGCAAACCACCAGCAGGTGCGCCAACTGGCATTGATCCATTGGCAGCGCTTCGACTAAGCGCTAATCATTTGAAATCTCCAAAGATCGCTGGGCTGCCACCGCTGACTGGCGGGCTAGTTGGCTACCTTGGTTATGACAGCGTACGCAGATTAGAAAAATTGCCCAACTTAGCAATCGATGATTTACAGATTCCAGAACTTGCTTTCATGTTAACTACAGATTTAGCTGTACTTGATCACAGCGATGGCACCATCACTTTGATCGCTAATGCGATCAACTGGGATGGTAGCGATGAACGAGTTGACGAGGCTTATCACGCAGCAGTTGCGCGGTTAGATCAAATGGCAAAGGATTTAGCTTCGCCACTTCCTGGATTTCTCTCTGAGTTAAGCAAACCAGCAACTGGGGTTATCGCTTCAAATATCTCGACACCAGAATTTATAGCAAAAGTTGCTCAGATTAAAGAAGAAATTCTAGCAGGCGAAGCATTCCAAGTTGTGCTGTCACAGCGCTTTGAGATTGAGTGTAAAGCTCAACCAATCGATGTTTACCGCATGCTGCGCTTACATAATCCAAGTCCGTATATGTATTTATTCCATTTCGCCGATGGTGTTTCAGTAGTTGGTTCTAGCCCTGAAGCGCTAGTCAAAGTTACCGATGGCGAAGTAATGGTTCACCCAATTGCGGGCACACGAAAGCGTTCTGATTCACCAGAAGAAGATGCTCGTCTGGCAACTGAGTTATTGGCAGATCCGAAAGAGCGCGCTGAGCATTTAATGTTGGTTGACTTAGGGCGCAATGACTTAGGTCGTATTTGTTCGCCAGGAAGCGTTGAAGTTGTTGATTTCATGCATATCGAGCGCTACTCGCATGTAATGCATATCGTTTCAACCGTGACTGGAAAACTAGCGAGCGATTCGCTTCCGGTAGATGCTCTCTTTGCGACCTTCCCAGCTGGCACTTTATCTGGCGCTCCTAAACCACGAGCCATGGAAATAATCGAAGAGCTAGAACCAACTAGGCGCGGTCTTTATGGTGGCGCAATTGGTTACATTGATTTCACTGGAAATATAGATACTTGTATCGCAATTCGAACAGCACTGATAAAAGATGGCAAAGCTTTTGTGCAAGCTGGCGCTGGTGTTGTCGCTGATTCAGATGCGGAATCTGAAAATCAAGAGTGTCATAACAAAGCAGCTGCAGTTTTAGGCGCAATAAGTGCTGCAAATGATTTGGTGAACAGATGAACCGAGCAGTAGAGATTCTAATCTCAGCAGTTGTTGTGGTTTCACTTACCTTCATTTTAAGTCGTTCGATGAAGCTATCTTCAAGATACGAACGTAAGCCACAAAAACTTTCTGATTGGAACGCGCAAGATCAGGGGATCGACCCAACACAAGAGATCGAATTTGATCGATGAGCGTTCTAGACGAAATCATCGCTGGCGTTAAAGAAGATTTAGCTGACCGTAAAATTCCGCGTAGTGAAATCGAAGCAGCAGCTTTTGATGCGGCACCTGTAATTGATTGCTTACCAATTATGCGTTCGCATGAAATGGCAGTTATTGCCGAAGTGAAACGTTCATCACCAAGCAAGGGCGCCTTAGCAACGATTACTGATCCCGCAGCGTTAGCCGAGCAGTACCAAGAAGCTGGCGCTAGTGCGATTAGCGTGCTAACTGAGCGACGTAGATTTAGCGGATCATTAGCTGATCTAGATGCAGTTCGCAAACGAGTTACTCTGCCAATTCTGCGGAAAGATTTTATGGTTGATGAGTACCAGTTCTTCGAAGCCCGAGCTCATGGTGCCGATATGGTTCTTCTTATTGTCGCTGGCTTAAGTGATAGCCAACTAAATGAGTTTGCGGCGCTGACTACTGAGTTAGGTATGCGAGCACTAGTTGAAGTCCATACGAACAAAGAGTTAGAGCGTGCTCTTGAAATTAAGCCTGAATTGATTGGGATCAATTCCCGAAATCTCAAGACGCTAGAAGTTGATCCCAAGGCATTCGCCGAACTATTGCCCGAGATTCCAGGTGAGTTAATCCGAGTCGCTGAATCGGGTATTTCCCAACGTAGCAATGTGGAATTTGCGCAAAGGTACGGTGCAAATGCGATTTTGGTTGGTGAAGCATTGGTCAAGGCGGGAAACCCTATTTTGGCGATGCGCGAACTATTAGGCCAAAGGTAGGCTTGCCCCATGTTGGATTCGAAATTAGTCATCGATGGCCTGGGGCATTTTGGTCCCTACGGCGGGCGTTTTGTGCCCGAAGCTTTGATCGGCGCTCTTGAAGAACTCGAAGCGGCGCATTCTTCGGCGCTACAAGATCCGATCTTTCAGGCCGAACTTGCCGAACTGCATCGCACTTATAGCGGCCGACCAAGCATCATTACTGAGGCTAAGCGGTTTGCCGAGCATGCCGGTGGCGCGTGCATTATTTTAAAACGTGAAGATTTAAATCACACCGGTAGTCACAAGATCAATAACGTTTTAGGTCAAGCACTTCTTACTAAACGTATGGGCAAAACGCGCATCATTGCTGAAACTGGAGCAGGTCAACATGGTGTCGCATCGGCTACAGCGGCTGCATTAATGGGTCTCGAGTGCGTGGTTTATATGGGTGAAGAAGATACTAAGCGCCAGTCATTAAATGTGGCACGAATGAAATTGCTAGGCGCCAAGGTTGTGCCAGTGACATCAGGTTCGCGTACTTTGAAAGATGCGATTAATGAAGCGATGCGTGACTGGGTTACTAATGTGGAAGATACTCATTACTTGTTAGGTACGGTAGCCGGGCCTCATCCATTTCCAACTATGGTTCGCGATTTTCATAAAATTATCGGCGAAGAAGCCCGTGCTCAAGTAATTGAATTAACTGGAAAACTTCCGGACGCTGTACTTGCTTGTGTTGGTGGTGGTTCAAATGCAATTGGAATCTTCCACGATTTCATTAAAGATAAAGATGTCCGCTTAATTGGTCTTGAAGCTGGTGGCGATGGTGTTGAAACGGGTCGCCATGCCGCAACAATTACTGGCGGAACTCGAGGAGTTCTTCATGGTACTCGTTCATATGTTTTGCAGGATGAAAATGGCCAGACTGTTGAATCTCATTCGATTTCAGCTGGTTTAGATTATCCCGGCGTTGGCCCAGAACATGCATATCTGCACGACATTGGTCGTGCTGAATATCGTGCAATTACTGATGCTCAAGCAATGGCAGCATTCGCGCTACTTTGCCAGACCGAGGGAATTATTCCGGCAATTGAAACTGCGCATGCGCTGGCAGGTGCGATACAGGTTGGAAATGAACTTGGCCCCGATGCGACTTTGCTAATTAATCTTTCTGGTCGTGGCGACAAAGATGTACAGACTGCTGCTGACTACTTTGGAATTCCACTTTAGTGAGCGCTAATACCGAACTAGATCGATTATTCGTTAGAACCCGGGCCGAGAATCGTGCGGCGTTAATTGCTTATATTCCAGCTGGATTTCCATCACAAGCCGGTTGTCACAAAGTAATTGATACGTTGGTCAGTGCCGGCGTAGATGCGATTGAAATAGGTTACCCATATAGCGATCCAGTTATGGATGGTCCAACGATTCAAGCGGCCGCAACGCAAGCACTAGAAAATGGAACCGGTGTAACCGAAGTTTTCGCAGCTCTTAAACATGCCACGGATCAAGGTGTTGCCGCAGTGGTGATGACATATTGGAATCCAATTGAAAAATATGGTGCAGCAAAATTTGCCCAAGCAATTGCCGACAATGGTGGCTCGGGAGTTATTACGCCTGATTTAACCATTGAAGAATCAGATGAATGGCGAACTGCAGTTAATACCAGTTCGATCAATCCAATTTACGTTGTCGCTCCGAGCACAAAGCCTGAGCGCTTAGTAAAAGTCACTGACCAATGTGGTGGATTTATTTATGCCGCTAGCTTGATGGGTGTAACTGGTGCCCGAACTGGCATTTCAAGTGGTGCTGGCGAATTAGTGGCGCGATTACGCGAAGTTAGCGATAAACCAATTAGCGTTGGCCTAGGTGTTTCTAACCGCGAACAAGCAAAAGAAGTTGCTGCCTTTGCCGATGGCGTAATCGTTGGATCAGCTTTTATCAAAGCTATTCAGGATGCCCCTGATGAGCAAAGCGGACTTGAAGCAGTTGCACACCTAGCTCGCGAGCTAGCTAAAGGAGTTCGTGAAGCTCGATGATTTCAAACTTATTAAATAAGTATGGCAACTGGTTTGGACTTCTAGCACGGTTAACTTTAGGCGGCGTGCTGTTTGCTGCAGGTTGGTTGAAAGTTTTCACTCCTGCGAAATCTCAGATGGCAGTTCGGGCTTATGAACTTCTTCCAATATCGGTCGCTAATTTTTTCGGTATCGTCTTGCCTTGGTTTGAAATTGGTTTAGGGATTCTCTTAGTTTTGGGAATCGCAGTACGACTTTCAGCGATGCTTGGTGGCGCACTTATGGTGCTATTCATCGCAGCAATTTCTCAGGCTTGGGCACGTGGCCTTTCCATTGATTGTGGATGTTTCGGTGGCGGCGGCGCAGTTGCCCCGGGCCAAACTAAATATTTGAGTGAAATCTTGCGAGACACTGGTTTGGCATTGTTAGCTTTATATTTAGTTCGCTACCCTTTGACTAGATTTGCAGTAGAAAAATTAGCGAAAACTGAAGGAGAGTAAGTAAATGGCAACTGGTTCAACTGGTGGAGATAAATTCACCCGCAACTTAGTAATTGGAATGGTTGTGTTAGTCGTCGTAGTCGGTGCCTCCTTTTCCTACTTTGGCTCAAAAGGTTCCACGACTGCCGCCACCCCTTCTAGTGTTTCGAAAACAGATGGCTACGGAATTGTCTTTAACGCAGATGTAAAGAATGTTCCAACGATTGATGTCTATGAAGATTTCCAGTGCCCAATTTGCGCGCGCTTTGAAGGCATTAATGGCGCGACATTAGAGAAAGCAATTACCGAGAAGAAAGCTAAAGTTGTTTATCACACACTCTCATTCCTCGGAACCGAGTCAATTTTGGCCGCTAACGCAGCAGCTTGCGCAGCCGATGAAGATAAATTTTTAGCATTCCATAAAGGTTTTTATGCAAACCAACCGGCTGAAAATTCTGGTGCAATTACCGCAACCTTCTTAAAGAGCATTGGGGCTGCCATCGGAATCACCTCTACTAAATTTGCTACCTGTGTTGATAAAGGTGGCTACGCTGATTGGGTTAAAAATGTTGCCGAAGCTGGCGCAAAAGCAAATGTAAATTCCACACCAACCATTTTTGTAAACGGTAAAGAACTTGATCGCAATACCGAGTACTTCAATGTTGAGGCTTTTGCTAAAGCTATCGCAGGATAATTAATGCTTTCTGCAATTCCTACGCCATCAACATCGGCAATCGGAATTGGTCCACTCACGATTCACTTCTATGCCGTATGCATAATTGTGGGTGTAGCTGTTGCAATCTGGCTAGGAGATAGGCGTTACCGCAGTTTTGCAAATAATAATGATGACTCAATTGGCGTAGTTGCTGATGTTGCAATTTACGCAGTACCTGCCGGAATAATTGGTGGGCGCATTTATCACGTTCTAAGTTCACCCGCCCCATATTTTGGAGCTAACGGTAATCCGATTGATGCACTTAAAATATATGAAGGCGGATTAGGAATCTGGGGAGCTATCTCGTTAGGCACACTAGCCGCTTGGTTTGCCTACCGAAAGCGTTCGGTCAATCTAGAACTGCCAAGTTTCCGATTATTTATTGATGCGCTAGCTCCAGGAATTCTGATTGCACAAGCTATTGGGCGGATTGGAAATTGGTTCAATGGTGAGCTTTTTGGAAAACCATTTTCGGGGCCATGGGCACTTGAAATTCCGTTATCAAAGCGCCCAGTTGGTTTTCTCCAGTATGAAACTTTTCACCCAACCTTTCTTTATGAAGCTATCTGGTGCTTACTGATTGCGGTGTTACTACTTTGGTTGACGCCAAAGCTAAAACCTGGTCAAAGCTTCGCTCTATATGTAGCGTTGTATTGCCTTGGCAGGTTTGCCATTGAATCACTTCGGATTGATGATGCAAACAAAATTTTAGGTTTACGGGTCAATTTATGGACAGCGCTGATCGTGGGAATTAGTGCAATCGTGGTGGTTCTTCGGTTATCTCGCCAGAAAACAGCTGAAATCGGGTAGTATCCAAATATGGCGCTAGAAGATGTTTACGTAAGAAATCAACAACACCGAACTCATCGTGCTGGTTGGTTGCGCGCTGCCGTACTTGGTGCAAATGATGGCTTGGTTTCAACTGCTTCGTTAATGATTGGTGTTGCTGCAGCACGTGTCAGCGACAGCTTTTTAATTACAGCTGGAATTGCCGGAATCACTGCAGGTGCGATGTCTATGGCGGTCGGCGAATATGTTTCAGTCCGCACCCAAAATGATGTTGAAGAATCTGATCGTTTGTTAGAAATTGAACATCTCGCAACTGATCCAGAAGGCGAATTTTTAGAGTTAGTTGAAATTTATGTTAAACGTGGTTTGACGCCAGAACTGGCTCGCGCCGTTGCTGAACAAATGCACGAGAAGGATGCACTCGAGGCGCATCTTCGAGATGAACTTGGTCAATTCGAACATACCAAAGCTCGTCCAATTCAAGCGGCGATAGCGTCTGCAATAAGTTTTACTATCGGTGGTCTGATTCCATTTGCTGGCGCATTTGCACCAACGGCAGGGGCAGTGGCGGTAAGTATCGTTGGATTTACATTGGTCGGCCTATTAGCCACCGGAATAATCAGCGCTCGTTCATCAGGTGCCGCTGTAATGAAGCCCACTATTCGCGTGATGATTGGCGGTTGCTTGGGTATGGCCATTACCGCTGGTATTGGGCACTTCGCTCATGTCAGCGGAATCTAACTAGTCAGTAGCTTTCAAAAGCTCAACTTAGCGGGTCGTAGATCACATCAGCTGGTCTGACTTTTTAAGTTATTCGACTTACCTTTCTGGCCCCTAGATTGCTACCCTTACCCATCGCGCAGGCGGTGAATAAAGATTAAGACCAGGGCCAGAGTTGTCCCGTGAATTAAGCGGCGCAAGACAACTAAGAGCAAAGGATCTGGCGACAACCTAATGGCAATCCCAAAAGAGTTTCCACCAGCACAAGGTCTTTATGACCCAGCTAACGAGCATGATGCATGCGGCGTTGCCATGGTTGCTACTCTAAATAAAGTTGCTACTCACGAAATTGTTGCTCAAGCGCTAACTGCACTGAGAAATCTTGAACATCGCGGTGCATCAGGTGCTGAACCAGATAGCGGTGACGGTGCCGGAATATTAATTCGCGTTCCTGATGAGTTTTACCAAGCTGTCGCTGAATTTAAATTACCTGCTGCCGGAAGTTATGCCACAGGTATTGCCTTTATTGGCCAAAGCTTTGATTTCCAAAATGAGATTGCCACGATTGCAGCTGAAGAAGGTTTAGTTGTACTTGGTTGGCGCGAACTTCCGATCAACTCAACTTCACTTGGCAAGACTGCCCTTGGCGTAATGCCAAAGTTCGAGCAATTATTTTTAGCTGGCGCAAACGGTGAATCTGGAATT
>Ga0114959_10001523_pt1 | contig 20128 bp, 13 predicted proteins | sample C_130625_EF_Meta_FD_87317 | JGI IMG/M metagenome (GOLD analysis project Ga0114959, IMG submission 87317) | Freshwater microbial communities from Lake Croche, Canada to study carbon cycling - C_130625_EF_MetaG | ecosystem: Environmental > Aquatic > Freshwater > Lake | place: Lake Croche, Canada... | reverse complement strand
TAAATTGTCTCGAAAAACATATCCAAAAATCAGTCAGAGAAACTTATCAAGATAGACAAGTGATTATTGGCAGATGCGCACATTTAACCAAGCCCAAAGCGATTCATTTAGCACAGGGTCGAGGGCAGTGTCAGGCTCGTCATTTATGTTATCGTGGTTGTCCTTACGGTGGGTATTTTAGTTCTAATTCCTCCACCTTACCTTGGGCAGCAAAAACGGGTAAATTAACGCTCAGACCACATGCTGTCGTACATTCCATTATTTATGATGAACAAAAAAGCCAAGCAAAAGGTGTGCGAGTAGTTGATTCGGAGACAAAAGAAATGAGTGAATATTATGCCAAAATCATCTTTGTCAATGCCGCTACGCTGAACAGTAATTTGATTTTAATGAACTCAAAATCAAATCGTTTTCCGAATGGTTTAGGAAATGACCATGGTCTTTTAGGACATTCGGTTGCTTTTCATAATTATCGGGGTTCTGGTTCAGCTACTTACGAAGGTTTTGAAGACCAATATTATACCGGAAGACGACCAACTACGGCTTTCATGCCTTCCTTTAGAAACGTTCAAAAACAAGAAATGGATTTTCAGCGGGGATATATGGTGGCATTTTCAGCGGCTCGAGAAGGTTGGCATCAAGATATAGAAAAGCCCTCGTTCGGAACCGAATACAAAGCTAAAATCACTTCACCTGGACAGTGGGGCGTATTTATTATGATGCAAGGCGAAACCGTACCTCGTCATGAAAACCATGTTAGATTGAGCACAGATTTGAAAGATGATTGGGGAATACCACAATTGGTTACTTCAATTGATTATGAAGAGAATGACGTGAAAATGATGAAAGATTTTCATCATCAGGCAACTGAAATATTGGAAAAATCGGGCTGTAAAAATGTACAAATGTCAGATAGCCACCAAAACCCTGGCTTAGATATTCACGAAATGGGTGGTATCAGAATGGGGAATGACCCAAAAACTTCCTTGTTAAACGGTTTTAATCAATTACACGCTTGCAAAAATGTGTTTGTTACTGATGGCGCTTGTATGACTTCAGTTGGTAATCAAAATCCTTCCTTAACATTCATGGCTTTGACGGCACGAGCGGTGAATCATGCCGTTGGCGAGATTAAGAGGAAGAACCTTTAACCTGCCTTGAACAATATAACCTGCAAGGAAAAATGAAAAGCATAAAATTGATTAAAGTTATGATTACCCTTAACATAAGAGGTGATAAGGGTTAAGCCATTAGGATTTAGCACATCATACATCTGAAATTCAATCAATTTCTTTTTAATAATAAGTCGTTTATGAACTATTGATTAATTAAGCTTAGACATGCTTCAGTTTTATTTGGTTGCCAAGAAAAAGAATTTTGATTGACCCTGTTTTAGGCAACCTTAAATTGATAAATGTAGCATTTTAATTCTCCATTAAACAATTGTCAAAATTTCCAGTCATCAATAAAAATCAACAAATTTCGATTATGTTCTCATTTATCTCGCTCATTGCGACCGAGCTGTATCACACAAGTATGCTCAAAAACTTTTCAAGATTTTAAAGCAAAAAATTGATTCCGTTTCAATTCCGAACTTTTGACTTATCAAATGAACCAATCACTGAAGCTGCAATTGTTTTGGAAATATAAAAAAGGGAATAAAATTGGGTCTCAGCAACTGGCAATCATTAAGTTTGAAGCGGTGATCTTAGTTTAAGATTACAAATTGGTTTTGAATTATAAAAAAGCGATCCTTTACCACCCTAGAATAATGATGATTCGCATGTGAAGAATTGTTCATCCCACGAATGCTTCGTTTCTCTGGGCGAATTTAATAAGAATATTTGAGGATAAGGACCCGGAATTGATCTATATTTCGGGTGTAAAATCGTTTTTATATTACTCACCAATCGTAAAAATAACCTTAGTAAAGCATAAGTTTATGCTAAATCAAAACAAAAATAAATAAATAGTCGATAGCCATCCGAGAAAGTTTTTACAATCCCACAAAATTCATGGTTAGAAATAGGGCATTTTTGATACATATATGGAATACAAGAGGATCGCAAAATTGAAAAATAGTCATATAGAATTTTAAAAATAACGTAAAACAATCAAAAAATATAGAACTATGGATTTTTGAGGGCATTTACTCTCCCGATTAACATTTCCGCCGAATAATTCATAATTCCGAAAAAATAACCATCCTTATGAGGGTAAAACTTCATTTTAACGGAAATAACAAGAAGTCATCCAATAAATCGCTTTTAAGCAACAAAGCATTGGCGAAAGAAAAATTGGAATAAGATGAAGAAAATTTAAACAATTTAGCTAAAGTTCAAGAAACATAATTCATCTGTGTTGGCTGTTCTGATTGTCGATTACCTTCGGAGGAAGTAACAAATACGCAATTAGGAGAGGTTTTTGTGCATCGAATTGTAGCAAATTTGGTGGTTCAGCCAGACAATAATTTACTTTCTATTATGCGGTGCCGAAGTGGCTTTTATCGTTAAGCACCTAATTGAATGCGGACATTATGGTGGTGGTAAAGTGAAAGCAGCCATGGGAAGTTTGATTTGGGACTCATCAATAAATGGCTAGGCAATGTCAAAAAAGGTCATGCCAAACAGACGGTTGAACTAAGTAATATCTCAGCCAAAACCCGAAAATTTAATAGCTTAGTAGAATTGAACGTGGAGGGACAAGTAAAAAACCTGTCTAAAACTACCTTTGTTCAAAGAACATGGTCGGAAATAAACTTAGTTCCTCTTCACGCTTGGGTTTTTGACATGAAAATGGGAATTATCGAAGCGATTATTAATATTGAGGCTCATTCAAAAATAGATGAAATTTTCAGGTGTGAATTTTAAACAAAAAATTAAATGTCAAAAAATGTAATTGAATAAAAATCCTTGCTAAATGTGAAAGTTTATCAAGGATTTTTTTTTAGGGCTGAAAAGGTCAAGTTCCAACGATTATCATACTTAGCCAAACACCTAAAAGTGATTTACCATCAGGTACGAAAGTTCCCCTTTAGGAAGCCGAATAAACTGTTTCTTAGGTCTAATGCTACAATAACGACCGTGAAAGTTTTATGAGGCGCTGAATGGAATGATTTAATCCTTAACCTGAAATTTTTGACACACCTAGTTAGTGTTGAATTTTAATGTCAACACGAGAAAGCACCGATTGATACAAAAGTTTGATTCTCCCCCCAGTGTCATCAAAATAAATCGTGAAGGAAGCAACTGGAGGGGATGGAAAGGGAATTAAAACCCAAGTATCTTCTGGCCATATTTTCGGGAAATATGGCAACACTTTTCAATGCTTTGGAAGTATTGAGACAACCATCATTTTTAATCCGTGCTTTCTATTGAATTCGATATTTACCCGTTAAAAATACGTTGAAAGTGCTTTCAATTTGTTGCCTTGGCGATAAAGGTTTGATTTTAGCTATGTTTATGAGTCATCATCTTAGGCTCAAAACAAGCTCTTATAAAATTGAATAGTTTTGAATGAGCACAGGAGTTTTTGCAAAATCAGAGATGGAATGACTGATTATTTGGTTCAAGATTTTGATAAAAGCAGCAAAATTAACTTATCTGCATTCTCATTCAGATTGACAAGCGCCCTAGAAAGTTCTAAGCCATTGTTAACGAAGTATTAAGGTTTTTGTTGAAGATTTTTTTTAAATCTCAAAACGTTTAACTTTATAAAATTATGAAAACACACATCAATAAATTTTTTATCTTCAGCTTATTGGCTTTTACAATTTCATTAAGAGCCTATACGCAAGCTTTTCAAAGTCAAAACAATAATATTTGGCTACATTATTTTGGCAAAAATATACTTTCTACAAGGCTGTCATTCCCTTTTGAAACATCCTTTCGATTTGCCAATGGTTATTCTGAAAAACAGCAATATTTTGTTCGTCCCTCGCTTGATTATCAATTTACGAAGCATTTCGTGGGAAGTCTAGGATATTCGTACTATCTGACTTACTCGTATGGAAATCCGGCCAACAACAAAATTCCAGTACCCGAGAATCGTGGTTGGTTGCAGGCACAGCTGACGCATAAATTCGGAGATTTGAAAATCACGAATAGATTGCCAGATGAAAATAGCTTGGTGGGCCTTTCTGTAAAAGGGTTGAATTGTCGGCATAATATTGACCATTATGTTTGCAGAAACCGATTTAGATACATGCTTTTTTTGAATTGTCCACTAATAAATGATGAAAAGAAAGCCAGCAAAGTCTCTGGAATTTTGGGAGATAAAGTCTTTTTAAATATCGGTGGAATTGCAGCCATCTCCAATGCAGAAACTAGTGTAGGAGCAACTTTATTCGATCAGAATTTAGTTATTGCCGATTTTGGTGGTAATATCCACCCCATCACCAGATTCAATTAAGTTGTTTTCGCCAAAATGTCTTGAATTTTAGCGATACCAATCAAGAAACTAATTCAACGGTAAGATTATCAGATTATACTAATTTTTCTTTTAAAAAAATAAAGGTAAAAACTAATCAGGATGAAATTAAAGATAAAAAAAGTGCTTCCTCTTGACGGCTTGGCTGGTTTGAAGGAAAATTTCATGGGCGAGGCCCTGTCAGGTTTTATGGTTTCGCTTTTGGCTTTACCCTTAAGTTTAGGAATTGCAAAAGCATCGGATTTTCCAAATCCCATGTATGGCGTATTGACAGCCATCATCGGCGGGATATTGGTTAGTATTTTTGCTGGGTCAAAGCTAACAATTAAAGGGCCTGCCGCAGGTTTAATTGTTGCTATTGCAGGGGCAGTGTCAGAATTTGGCGGTGGTGAGATCGGCTGGCATTTTACCTTGGGAGCTATTGTGGTTTCGGGTTTATGCCAGATGCTATTCGGCGTTTTGAAATTAGGAAAATTAACAGATTTTTTTCCGCATTCAGCGGTTCATGGAATGTTGGCAGCCCTTGGTTTGATTATAATTTCAAAACAAATTCACATTCTTTTAGGCGTAAATCCGGTTGGTGAAGACGGAAAGACTTTGGTCGAACCGCTTGAGTTAATAAAAGCACTACCGCACACATTTGCTACTGTGGGCGAACGTATCCCCATCGTTATTACAGGTTTAGTAAGTTTATTATTGGTGTTTGGAATTCCGATGATACCGAGTAAAGCCTCGCAAAAAATCCCCGTGCCAATGATTGTTTTATTAATAGCAGTCCCCTTAGGCATGTATTTGGGCTTAGGCGACATTAAGGGTGCCTGGGTAAACTTCTCGAAACCATTTACGGAAATAGTCGGATATAATGCTTCTTTTAATGGCATCGGTATGACCGGAGTTTTCATTAAATATGTAATCCTGTTTGCCTTGATTGGTAGTTTAGAATCCCTATTAACGATAAAAGCCATTGATCTGCTCGATCCATTCAAACGCAAATCGAATGCCAATAAAGATTTAATTGTTTTGGGAGCTGGAAATGTACTTTCCGGTTTATTGGGGGGATTACCGATGATTTCGGAAGTGGCTCGTAGTTCAGCCAACGTTATTAATGGGGCAAAAACCCGTTGGGCCAATTTTTTTCACGGTCTATTTTTATTGATTTTTATGCTGTTTCTCACGCCGGTGATTCAACTGATTCCGAATGCGGCTTTGGCAGCCATGTTGATTGGTACAGGTTATAAGTTGACGCATCCAAAAGCATTCTTTCATACATTTCAAGTCGGAAAAGAACAATTAGTCATTTTTCTATTAACGATTTTTTTTACGTTGAGCGTTGATTTGTTGGTGGGTGTTTTTGTGGGAATTTTAGCGAAATTATTTTTCCATTTGGCAAACGGAGCACCTTGGAAAACGATGTTCAAAGCACCTTTGCAAGTATTAGAAAAACAAGGAAATTTTTATGTAACAATCCATGAATCTGCCATTTTTACGAATTGGTTAGGCATCAAAAAAGCATTAGAAGCGATTCCCAAGGGAGCAATAGTGTACTTAAATTTAGAAAAAACCAAATTGGTTGACCGTTCTGTCATGGAAAGTTTAAAGCACTTTGAACATGAATATAACGACGCAGGAGGAGAAGTAAAAATACTGGGTTTAGAAAATCATCAACCATTTTCAGATCATGAATTATCGGCAAGAAAGAACTTAGCTTAACCTTGCTGAACCCATTTAAAAATTTTTTAAGAATTTAACTCCAATTCTTAACATGCTTAATTACCTTTGCATATTATAATTTAATCAACGAAGCATTACATTTATGAATAGTATGTTTTCAAAAGCCTTTAAAATAACCCATAATGAAATTGAAACTTATAGGATGCTTAATCCTTTTACTGTTTAGTTATTTATCCAATGCCCAGAAAAAGCTTGACTTGAATGGAAGTGAAGAGCAATTTCTAAAAACCAATCTCCTCCTACTCGCTCGTCACTACAATATTGATGCTACCAAAGCACAAACAATTCAAGCTAAAATATGGGAATTACCCTTCTTTTCGGGGGAATTTAATTTAATAAACCCTACCGATAACAAGGTTTTCGACGTTGCTGGTGGTGGACAAAAAGCCTTTTCTGTTCAACAGTTGATTTATTTAGGCACCAAAAAGAAAAATCAAATTGACCTTTCCAAAATTAATGAACAATTAGCCGAACTTGAATTTCAAGATTTACTTCGAAATTTAAAATACCAATTACGGCAAAGTTTTTATGCTATTTATTTCAACAACAAAAAAATTGAAACCACTGATTTGCAGATTAACCAAATCTCTGAATTGGTAAATGCCTACGCCCAACAAACCCAAAAAGGCAATATTCCCCTCAAAGAATTAGTAAGATTACAATCGCTTTTGATTTCCTTCCGTAACGAACGAATTGAAATTGTGAATAGTAATTTGGAAGCACAAAATACCTTAAAACTCATCCTCAACGAAACAGATAATATTGTACCTATTTTCGACGAAACTAATTTCAGCAAATATATTAAGGAAAGCCTTGGCCCGGTCTCGGAATTAATAACAATTGCCCTTGAAAATCGCCCGGATTATTTATTAGCTAACAAGCAAATTGAATCGAATGAAATCAATATAAAGTGGCAGAAATCATTGGCTAAACCAGATTTGACGGTTGGACTTTCTTATGACCAAAGAGGTGGTGCATTCAATAATCAAATAAATGCTACCGTGGGAATTCCTTTAAATTTATGGAATCGAAACAAAGGAAATATTCAATTTGCTCAGGTAATTTTACAACAATCTAAAGCTGAAAAACAGAATTTGACCCAAAGCTTACAAACTGAAATTACCACTAATTTGAATAAATGGAACGAAGCCAAAATCAATTATGAGCAACTCCCAAGCGGCACGATTGCCAATTTTGACGAAGTATATAAAGGAGTTCTGGTAAATTTTCAGAAACGGAACATCGGGATTTTAGAATTTACCGACTTTATGGAAAGTTATAATACCATGTCTTTACAATTGAATGAATTGAAGAAAAGAGTTGCCTTAACCGCTGAAGCGCTCAATAGTGTTTTAAATTATAATGTTTTTTAAAATGAAAAAAAGATTTTATACCCTTCCCATTTTGATTCTTGGACTAATTAATGGTTGTGCTGAAAAAAAAGTAGTTAGCGAAACGTCAAAAGTATTTCTTTTGACAGACACAATGTTCAAAACAACCACTACCGCATTTGCATCAATTATTCCCCTAAAAAATCAACTCAACTTTTACGGGAAAATCACGGCTGATAACAATAAACTAATTGAAGTCTTTCCAATCGTTGGTGGAAATGTGGTGAGAGTAAATGTCGAATTGGGCGACTACGTAAACAAGGGTCAAATTTTAGCCATTATCCGAAGCACGGAAGTAGCTGATTTCGAGAAGCAGTTATTTGATGCTAAGAATGATTTATTGGTAGCCAAAAATAATTTAAAAGTAATTCAAGAATTATATCAAGGAAAACTTAATGCCGAAAGGGATGTAATTGAGGCTAAAAGTCAAGTTGAAAAAGCCGCTTCACAACTCAACAGAATGGAAGAAACTTACAAAGTTTATAACATCAAAGCGGGTTCAATTTACGAAGTGAAAGCGCCAATTAGCGGTTTTATCATTGAAAAACATATCAACTCGGATATGCTTTTGAGAAGTGACAAAACGGACAATATTTTCGATATTGCGCAAATAAATGAAGTTTGGGCCATTGCGAACGTCAATGAAAGTGATATCAATCAGGTAAAATTGGGTGAAAATGCTTCAGTAACGACTTTGAGCGACCCCGATAAAATTCATTTTGGCAAAGTTGATAAGATTTTCAACATCATTGACCCTCAAACGAAGGCAATGCGGGTAAGAATTATCTTGAAAAACCCTAATTATCTGCTTAAACCCGAAATGCGGGCAACCATAAAATTATCCTACACCGAAGATAAATCAATGATTGCGATTCCTTCCAACGCTGTAATTTTTGATAAAAGTAAAAACTACGTCATGGTTTATCATGACAAAAATAATATTGAAACTCGTCTGGTTGATGTTTTTAGACAAGTTGACAATTTGTCATACATATCGAGTGGATTAAAGGAAAAGGAAAAAGTTATCAATCACAACCAATTGTTGATTTATGATGCGATAAATGACTAATTGTTAATTGTCAAACATCTATTATCAATTGTCTAATATTAATTATCCACCCTCAATTGATCATTATCAATTATTCTCTATTATGAAAGATATTACTATAAAATTAAAGAGTTTTTCATTTGTTATTAGCATCGTAAAATTTTAAAAGTATCTATTCTAAGAAAAAAGAGCATTTGTGTTGCGCATACAAATGTTAAGGAGTGGAACGGCAATTGGCGCTTTGATAAGAGAATCATAACACGCCAAAAGCCAAGCCGATTTTGTCCATAAACTTTAATTATCACTAAAAGAAGCCAACGAAACTGAATATTGGCCAATGCTTATAAAAGAAACAGGTCATAAATCACAAAAAAAATTCAATAGTATCAAAAATGATATTATTGAATTATTCAAATTATTAATCTCAATTACTAAAACTTCAAAAGCCAGATAAAGACAGTTTAAAATGGATAATTAACAATTGCTCATTATCCTTTAGTAATTTCTCATTATCAATTGTCCATTATCAATTATCCATTAAATCCATTGAACAAATTCATCAAAAATATAATTGCTTTTTCCTTAAAAAATAAAGGATTCACTTTCTTTTGGGTTGGTGTTTTGGCCGTCTCTGGGTTTATTGCTTTTCGTAATATGCCTATCGAAGCTTTTCCCGACGTCACCAATACCCAGATAATCATCGTAACGGAATGGAACGGGCGAAGTGCCGAAGAAATTGAGCGTTTTGTAACAACGCCCATCGAAATTTCGATGAACTCGGTTCAGAAAAAAACCAGTGTCCGAAGCATTACCATGTTTGGTTTATCCGTTATCAAAATTATTTTTGAGGATGATGTCGAAGATTTATTTGCCAGACAACAAGTCAATAATTTATTGCATAGCATAAAATTACCAGAAGGTGCCGAACCTGACGTGCAGCCTCCTTACGGACCTACGGGAGAGATTTTTAGATATGTTTTAAAAAGTGATAGTCGTGATACTCGAGAACTTTTAACGATTCAAAATTGGATAATTGACCGCCAATTACGCTCGGTTCCGGGCGTTGCTGATTTAGTTGCTTTTGGTGGACAAGAAAAGACCTACGAAATAAGTGTTGACCCAAATCGTTTGTCAAAATATGATTTAACGCCTTTGCAAGTCTTTGAAGCGGCCAGCAAAAGTAATTTGAACGTTGGCGGCGATGTCATCGAAAAGAATGGCCAAGCGTACGTAGTTCGAGGCATTGGCTTAATTCAATCTATTCAAGACATTGAAAATATCATCGTCGATGATGCCGATGGAAACCCAATTTTAGTAAAAAACTTAGCCGATGTTCGGGAAAGCTCTATGCCCAGAGTTGGTCAGGTAGGTTTGAATGGAAATGATGATGTTGTTGAAGGAATTGTGGTGATGCGAAAAGGCGAAAACCCCAAAGAGGTGTTGGAAAGAGTCAAGCTAAAAATTGAAGAGTTGCACGCAAAAGTTTTACCTAAAGATGTGCGGATGGAAACATTCTACGACCGTGATAACCTGATGAATTATACGACAGGAACGGTTATGCACAATCTTTTGGAGGGTATTATTCTAGTAACCGTTATTGTTTTTTTATTCATGGCGGACTGGCGAACCACCTTGATTGTATCCATCATTATTCCATTAGCCTTACTATTTGCCTTTCTCTGTTTAAAATTGAAAGGAATGAGTGCTAACCTTTTGAGCTTAGGAGCGGTTGATTTCGGAATCATCATTGATGGGGCTGTTGTGATGGTTGAAGGCTTATTCGTTGCCCTCGACCATAAAGCCCATAAAATGGGAATGCCTGCTTTTAATAAAATTGCCAAAGGATCGATGATTAAGAAAACGGGAGCTGAAATGGGTAAGGCTATCTTCTTCTCAAAATTAATTATTATTACAGCCCTCCTACCAATTTTCTCTTTCCAAAAGGTGGAAGGAAAAATGTTCTCGCCATTGGCCTATACCTTGGGCTTTGCCCTGATGGGAGCATTGTTATTTACGCTTACCTTGGTGCCGGTGATGTCTCATTTATTATTGAATAAAAATGTAAAAGAAGTCAATAATCCTTTCGTGAATTTTTGGAATAGAATCGTAGAAAAAGGCTTTAGCTGGACTTTCAAACATAAAGTATTTTCACTGGTGGTTTCTTTAGTCATCTTGGTATTATCGTTTTTATCAGCTCAATTGTTAGGAACGGAATTTCTACCGCAACTCAACGAAGGCGCTTTGTGGGTGGAAGCTAAAATGCCCATGAGTACGAGTCTGACCGAAACCGTAAAAATGACGGCAACTTTAAGGAAAGATTTGCGGTCTTTTCCAGAAGTAAACGGTGTGCTTTCGCAGGTAGGTAGAAGTAATGACGGAACCGACCCGAGTGGATTTTATTATGTCCAAATGCAAGTAAATCTAAAACCAAAAGAAGAATGGAAACGCAAACTGACGATGGATGGATTGGTAGAAGAAATGGACAAAAAAATGAAGAAATATCAGGGGATTGGTTATAATTATTCACAACCAATCATTGATAATGTAGCAGAATCGGTGGCTGGTATCAATGCTTCAAATGCAGTAAAAGTTTACGGGGATGATTTAGAAAAACTAGATGATTTAGCCAATAAAGTACTTGCTCAAATCAAAAATGTCGATGGAATTAAAGACGTTGGCATTCTCAGAAATGTAGGTCAACCCGAAATCAGCGTGGTTTTAGACCGTGAAAAGATGGCAGCCTATGGGGTAACACCCGACAACGCACAAGCCGTAATTGAAATGGCTATTGGTGGAAAAACCGCTACTCAAAAATACGAAGCGGAAAAGAAATTTGATATTAGGGTGCGTTACCAGAAGGAGTATCGTAATGACGAAAATGACATTATGAATCTCAAAGTCCCTACAATCAGTGGAGCAAAAATTCCTTTAAAAGAATTTGCTCAACTGAATAAAATAACGGGTCCAGCCTTTATTTATCGAGACAATACGAAACGTTTTATTGGCGTAAAATTTTCAGTAAGAGACCGAGACTTGGGCAGTACAATTGCTGATGCACAGGAAAGAGTCAATAAGCATGTAAATTTCCCAACGGGATACTCAGTAGGCTGGACTGGCGAATTCGAGAATCAAGTCCGTGCCACCAAAAGGCTTGGCCAAGTTGTTCCTATCAGTTTAATTGGCATATTTGTATTGCTTTTTATCATGTTCGGCAACATAAAAGATTCACTTTTAGTGCTTTCAAACGTTCCATTTGCCTTAATTGGGGGGATTGTAGCCTTGCACGTAACCAGTATGAATTTTGGTATATCAGCGGGTGTTGGTTTCATAGCTTTATTAGGAATCTGTATTCAAAATGGGGTAATTCTTATTTCTGAATTTCATAATAATATCAAATTTAAAATGACCCTGAATGATGCTATTGCCGAGGCGGTGAAAGTGCGTACTCGTCCGGTAGTCATGACCGCTTTGATGGCATCAATTGGACTTTTGCCCGCTGCCATTTCAACGGGTATTGGCTCAGAATCTCAAAAGCCCTTAGCAATCGTGATTATTGGTGGCCTAATTACCGCAACAATTCTAACGCTTTTGATATTCCCAATTATCTTCTGGATTTTTAATAGAACCAAACACGAGGAGATTGTTTGATCAACCATATAACCTTTAATAACTCCCGAACTTTTCGAATCGTTTGGGAGTTATTTTTTTTTGCTTAATTTTGTGCAATGATAAAAGTTTTCAATATATTCAGTGGCACCTTGTGTTTTTTGCTAATGATCCATTTATTAGCCTCAAACATATGTAACGACTATTTGCTAAGACTTATCAACATCGCCTCCATTGAACAATCCCTAGAAATTCAAGAAGATCCTGATCTTGATTCAAAAGCTAAAATACTTGAGCTTGACGATGAAAATTTAGTGTACTTTTCTTCAAATTTCACTGATCATTTTGATTTTTATAGACAAGAATTTTATTCATTCTCTTCTTTTCACTATATCCAAATTGCTTTACCCCAAAGCATCCATGAAATCTTAATTCCCCCCCCACGTGCGTAATTGAATCTTAAAATCTAAGGCTATATTATCACACCCCCGAAGGAGGGATTTAATAAGCGTGTAATGATCATTTACTGATTAATTTTACAGTTCCCTGATTCTTGGGTATAACATGATTGAGCCGCATAATCTACTTAATTTCACTTACGCAATCAATGCAAAACTTACAATATTATCAAAAGTCATTCTTTAAAAATGACTGGAAATCAGGTATTTCAGTATTTCTTGTTGCCCTACCGCTTTGTTTGGGAATTGCCCTAGCCTCGGGAGCGCCTTTATTTTCTGGACTAATTGCTGGAATTATCGGTGGAATAATTATCGGCATTTTCTCAGGCTCTGAAATTTCCATCAGTGGACCCGCTGCGGGTTTAACCATTATTGTGGCGACTGCCATCAAAGATTTAGGTTCGTATGAAGGCTTTTTAGTGGCCGTTATCCTAGCAGGTGTTCTGCAAATAATTTTTGGCTATCTAAAAGGCGGTAGGCTCAGTGCGTTTTTTCCCGACAGCGTCATTAAAGGAATGTTAGTGGCGATCGGTTTAGTAATTGTTTTAAAACAAATTCCACACGCCTTGGGTGACGACCAAGACTATGAAGGTGAATTTGAATTTGAACAAGTTGCTGACGGTCAAAATTCTATTACCGAATTAATCCGTTCATTCATTGATTTCAATTATGGAGCCGTCAATATAACAATCACTTGCCTACTTGTTATGATTATCTGGGATCGATTTGGCAAAAAGGGAATCAAGTTTTTCCAAGCGATTCCTTCATCATTAATAGCCGTTGGATTAGGCATTTTTATCAATGAAATGTATGCCATTTACAGACCAGAATATTTTCTGGGTGAATCTTCTAAACACATGGTTTCAGTACCACTATTCAAAACGTTTGGAGACTTTACGAGTACTTTTATACCACCCGATTTTACGTTTTTATCGAATCCTAAAATATTTACAATAGCAATTACCCTAGCGATTGTGGCAAGTTTAGAATCCCTTTTGAGTTTAGAGGCTGCCGATAGTATTGATCCTGAAAAGAGAATTTCGTCGGGTAATAAAGAACTCAAAGCCCAAGGGATTGGCAATATTTTATCGGGACTTTTAGGCGGATTGCCCCTTACTTCAGTAGTTGTTCGTACTTCAGCCAACGTATATTCAGGAGGAAAAACCAGAATGTCGGCTATTTTTCACGGTGTTTTATTAATATGTTCTATTCTTTTTATTCCTAAAATTCTCAACAAAATTCCGCTAGCAGCTTTAGCAGCGGTTTTGTTAATGGTTGGCTATAAGTTATCAAACCCCAAAGTATTTAAGAAAATTTACCAAGAAGGATTAGATCAATTTATTCCGTTTATGGTTACGATTTTGGTGGTGGTTTCAAGGATTTATTGTGGGGAATCGCCGTAGGCTCATTGGTCGGAATTCTTTTTGTGTTGCGCACCAATTTTAATAACGCTATTACCACGGTGCGAGAAGGAAATAGTATTCTTGTCAATTTAAATAAAGACGTTTACTTTATGAATAAATCGCAGATAAAAGAAATTATTATTGATTTAAAAGAAGGTGATGAAGTATATATTGACGGGACAAAAGCTAAATTTATTGACCATGATATTTTCAGCATCCTTCTGGAATTTAAAAAGAACGCCAAATTGAGAAATATTACCGTAGAATTTAAAAATATACAAAAAAACAATAGAAAAAGCATCCATAATTTTGAAGGTAACCAATCTATTTAAAACGAAAAACATGAAGGAATACAGTAAATTATTATTAGCCAACAAAGCTTGGGCGAAAGAAAAATTGGAATTAGACGAAGAATATTTCAATAATCTATCCAAAGACCAAAAACCTTTATTCCTCTGGATTGGCTGTGCCGATAGTCGTGTACCTGCCGAGGAAGTAACTAATACACAACCAGGAGAGGTTTTTGTGCATCGAAATGTTGCCAATTTGGTTGTTCATACCGATATCAACCTACTTTCTGTTTTGCAATATGCGGTTGAAGTTTTAAAAGTAAAACACGTTATTGTATGTGGGCATTACGGTTGTGGTGGTGTAAAAGCAGCGATGGGAAATTCTGATTTAGGACTCATCAACAAGTGGCTGCGCAATATCAAAGAGGTGTATGACAAACATAATTATGAACTCAATAATGTATCGGACGAAACGCTCAGATTTGACAGATTAGTAGAACTGAATGTAAAGGAACAAGTTAAAAACCTATTAAAAACCACGATTGTTCAAAGAGCCTGGTCCAACCGAGACTTGCCACATCTTCATGGTTGGGTTTTTGATATGAAAACGGGAATTATCAAAGAGGTTATCAATATCGATGCTCATTCAGAAATTGATACTATTTTTAAATACGATTTTCGTACGGAGGAAGAAATGTCTAATAGCCCGATTCAATAAAATAAAGCCTAGATAAAAACCAAAAATTTATCAAGGCTTTATTCTTTATCCCTATGATATTAATAAAATATAACATTTTAAGTTGGCAAGTCATCACTATTCCATGATATTTCGTTAAAAACCATCAAAAATATAGTACATTTCAAATATTTATTGTACTATTGTTATACATAATCCCTGTATTAAAGAAACCAAAAATGATTTTCTCTGGTGTCCAAAAATATTTCCTTATAATAATGCTATCTTGTGGGATTGCGAAAGGAAGTAATGCCTTGTTTTCATCAACCCATCTACATTTCTTTTCTGCTTCTACAAACCTACACAATGACACAAAGAAAATATCCCAGTCTACTGTTATTGAATTTTTGGAGGAATTCGATATTGATGAAAATTCGGATGAATTTCATACTGATTACAGCTTTACCTCTCCAAATAACGATGCTTTCGATTTTGTAATTTTCAATCACTCAAAAAACCACACACCTAAAAACTTTTCTTTCAAAATTACCCCGAATCAGAAAATACACGTGCTGAATTGTACTTTCCTGATTTGACATTTGCTTCAAAAATACGAGAGGTTGTCCACATCAGCAGATAATCTTCTTGCAAATCGTTAAAGAATCAAACTTTATTACTTAGCTTAAAGATTCATGAAAACTTTATTGGTATTGGTTGGTGGCTTTTTGCTGCTGAATCAAAGTGTCTATGCTCAAAAGGCAGACACGCTTAAATTGTCTTTGTCTGAGGCAGAGCAACAATTCTCGCAAAAAAACTTCCTTTTACTGGCACAAAAATTTGGGATTGAGGCCTCAAAAGCAGCCATTGTTCAAGCAAGCTTATTGCCAAATCCAACGATAAATTTGGAACAAACGGTTATTTCAAGGGCGACCATTGCCAATGATGCACCCATTGGTGCTTATGGACAAAGAGCTATTCAAATTCAACAATTAATTCAAGTAGCGGGAAAGCGAAACAAGCAAATTGCCCTTGCCAGAGCGGGCGTTGAAATATCGCAATTTCAATTCTCGGAAATCATCAGAGAATTACTTTTTCAATTAAGAGGCAGTTTTTATCAAATCCATTTTCTACAAAAAACACTGATGACATACAATCAGGAAATTCAAAAAATTACTGGTTTGGTGAATGCTTATCAAGAGCAAGTAGAAAAAGGTAATATTCCAGAAAAAGAGTTAATTAGACTTCAATCTTTTTTGATAACCTTGGAAGGAGAAGCGAGTAATTTTAGAAATCAAGTTACTGATAGTCAAACCGTTATAAAGATTTTATTGGCAAATAGAGACAATACATTTCTCGAACCTATGGTTGATGATACGCAAATAGACAACCTAAGTCCTACTGGAATGAATTTGGCAGATTTATTAGCAGATGCCACACAAAATCGCCCTGATTTAAAACTACAACAAGCCAATACCCAATACGCTGTAGCTAATTTGAATTTACAAAGAGCTTTAGCCATACCAGATGTTACAGTAGGATACAGTTATGACCGTGCGGGAAGCTATGTCAATAATTATCATGCCTTAACGGTGACGATGGCTTTACCGTTTTTCAATAAGAATCAAGGAAATATTAGGATTGCCGAAAACCAAATTGAGGCAAGCAAGCAATATTTTTCTAATACTCAAAATCAGTTGGAAAATGAGGTTCTGCAAGCACTCAGCAAAGCGACAGAAAACGAAAGATTATTTCGAAGAATTAACAAAAAATTCCAAGCAAATTTTGAAAAATTGATTACTGGCGTTTTAGAAAATTATCAAAAAAGGAACTTAACGCTCATTGAATTTACCGATTTTTTGGAGTCTTATAAAAATACGGTAAGCGAAATAAATACATTGCAAAATAATAGAATTCAAGCATTTGAAAATTTGAATTTTGTGGTTGGGAAGAAGGTACTTTAGAAATGCGAAAGGCTTTAGGCATTAAGCTTTAAGCAAAACTTATAAGAATAAAACACAATTGCTTAAAGCGTATTGCTAATGGCATAAAGCAAAAATATGAAAACGACAAAATTAATCCTCGCCATCTCTTGCATGATTAGCCTTGGGGCTTGTTCAAAAAAAGAGGAATATAAACAAGCAGAAAATCAAAAATTGACACTTTCTGAACATTCCCAGAGTGAGTTATCAATAGCACCAGCAATGGCTGAAAACGTTGAAAATTCCTTGATTTTAACGGGTAAAATTGAACCTTTTGAGTCCCGTCAAGTGAAAGTATCACCATTGGTTGATGGTATTATTGAAAAGCTGTCTGCTAACCTTGGTGATTATGTTAGGAAAGGGCAACAACTCGCCATTGTGCATAGTACAGACGTTGCAGACCTTGAAAATCAGACGATTAGTTCAAAAACAGATTTAGTTTCGGCTCAAAAAAATCTACAAGTTCAGCAAGATTTATTCAAATCGGGTTTGGCAACGGAGAAAGACGTTTTGCTGGCTCAGAACGAAATAACCAAATCTAAAGGAGCTTTAAGTCGTGCCAATGAAGTGTCTGGAATTTATGGGGTAAAGAATTCCTTTTACACCTTAAAATCGCCAATTTCTGGATATGTTGTGGATAAAAATGCGGCCATTTCGGATAAAATGGCCTATCATGAAGGCGAAACGGGAGCATTTTTTACGATTGCGGATTTATCGGAAGTCCAAGTGATTGCGAATGTGTACGAATCGGATATTGCCAAAGTGAAATTGGGTTATCCCGTCAAGGTAAGCTTGATTGCGTATCCTGATAAGGTTTTTACGGGCAAAATTGATAAAATCAGCAATGTTCTGGACCCACAAACTCGGACGATGACGGTTAGAATTAATCTCAAAAATCAAGGAAATCAATTGAAACCTGAGATGTTCGCCCAAATCACGGTAAACTTTAATCAAAATAAAAAGTTGGTATCCATTCCAGCCGAAGCCGTAATTTTCGATAAGAATAAAACATTTGTTGTGGTTTATAAAGACGTCAAGACTATATTGGCTCGGGAGGTTCAAATTGCCCAAACAACCAACGGAAAGTCATTTATTTTCAGTGGTTTACAAGAAGGTGAACAAGTAATGTTGAAGAATCAATTGATGATTTATAATGCGTTGAATAATTAAAAAAGGCACAGAGGCACGCAGTGGCAAAGTAACAGCAGCGCAAAGTATCATCATTGTCAGTTAAACATAATAGTTTTAGAGAAGACTCCTATCATCGCAAATGCAAAAGTACACTTTGTGCCTTTGTGTCTCAGTACCTTTGATACTAATAATAAAATCATGAAAAAACTATTGGGGCTTTCCCTTAAATATAAATTTGCCGTATTCTTTTTCACGGCGCTCATTGTAGTAAGTGGTGTGTTGAGTTTTATGAACACCCCCATTGATGCTTTCCCAGATGTAACCAATACGCAAGTTACCATCATCACGCAATGGCAAGGCAGAAGTGCCGAAGAGATTGAAAAATTTGTAACCGCACCGCTCGAAATTTCGATGAACGGGGTTCAAAAAAAGACTTCGGTTCGTTCCACTACACTCTTTGGCTTGTCGGTTGTGAATATCATGTTTGATGATGGGGTGGATAATAATTTTGCCAGAATGCAAATCAATAATGCCTTGCAAGGCATTGATTTGCCCGATGGTGTAGAACCAGATGTTCAACCACCGTATGGCCCAACCGGCGAAATTTTCAGATATACCTTGGATTCGAAGACGATGTCTGCCAGAAAGTTGAAGGAAATTCAAGATTGGGTTATTGACCGTAATATTCGGTCTGTGCCTGGTGTGGCGGATATTGTGAGTTTTGGGGGTGAGGTAAAAACGTATGAATTAAGTGTTAATCCAAATTTACTTCAAGATTATAATATCACTCCCCTGGACGTTTTTCAAGCCGTTCAAAAATCAAATATAAATGTAGGTGGTGATGTCATAACAAAAAACAATCAGGCTTACGTGGTACGTGGGATTGGCTTGTTGACCAATATTCACGACATCGAACACATCTTGGTTCAAAACACCAACGGTGTGCCGGTTTATGTAAAAACGGTTGCTACGGTTTCAGAATCGGCTTTACCAAAATTAGGACAAGTTGGGCGGGATAATAATTCAGATGCCGTTGAGGGAATTGTAGTGATGAGGAAAGGCGAAAATCCATCGGAAGTAATTCAGAAATTGAATGATAAAGTGGAAGAATTGAACACAAAAATCCTTCCCGAGGGCGTAAAAATTAAAGAGTTTTACAACCGTCAAACTTTATTAGATTTTTGTATTGAAACCGTTACGCACAACTTGATTGAAGGTATTGTTTTAGTAACCTTGATTGTACTTGTTTTTCTGGCAGATTGGCGTGCTTCCTTGATTGTTTCGATGATTATTCCCTTGTCGCTTCTGTTTGCTTTTACTTGCCTAAAATTATTGGGTATGAATGTAAACTTACTTTCACTAGGAGCCGTCGATTTTGGAATTATCATTGACGGAACGGTGGTCGTCGTCGAAGGATTAATGGTAGTTTTAGCAGAAAAAGCGCACGAAGTGGGGATGGAAAGATTCAATGGATTAGCCAAACTTTCAATGATTCGTCGGACGGGTTCGAGCATGGGAAAAGCCATTTTTACTTCTAAAATTATCATTCTGGTAGCGCTATTGCCCATTTTTGCTTTCCAGAAAGTGGAGGGAAAAATGTTTACGCCCTTGGCTTGGACACTTGGTTCGGCGTTAGTAGGAGCCTTAATTTTTACGCTTACACTCGTGCCTGTTCTCGTGAGTATGATGATGAATAAAAATGTAAAAGAAAAATCTAACTTCTTTGTGAATGCCATTTTGAAGTATTCGATGATGTTCTTTTATTACTGTTTTGGTCATAAATCACAGACTTTTATTGCCACCATTATCTTCACAATCGTTGGTTTTTGGACGCTTTCTTTGCACGGAACGGAGTTTTTACCCCAACTTAATGAAGGTTCAATTTACGTCCGTGCCAATATGCCAAGAAGTATTAGTTTGGATGAATCTGTGCGTTATGCCAACCAAATGCGTAAGGTTTTTGAGGGTTATCCCGAGGTGAGAAAAG
>Ga0114959_10001522_pt1 | contig 20131 bp, 18 predicted proteins | sample C_130625_EF_Meta_FD_87317 | JGI IMG/M metagenome (GOLD analysis project Ga0114959, IMG submission 87317) | Freshwater microbial communities from Lake Croche, Canada to study carbon cycling - C_130625_EF_MetaG | ecosystem: Environmental > Aquatic > Freshwater > Lake | place: Lake Croche, Canada... | reverse complement strand
GCGGTAACGGCGTGCTTGGTCCGGGTCTTCAGCTCGGAGCGGACCGCCTTATTGGCAAGGCGACGACGCTCACTCTGACGGTTGCGCTTGATCTGGCTTTTAATGTTTGCCACGGTTCCTCAAATTCCTTCTTCGAATGAGCCACACCCCTCGGCAGAGGGCCGGGAGACAGCCTTGAAAGGCTAGCAGGCCCCCTGCGCCTCCTCCAAGGCCCGGTACGATTCAAGACATCGTGCCTTCGAAACTGCCCACGGGCCCCCTTGACGCCACCCTGATCAGGAACTTTTCGATCATTGCCCACGTGGACCATGGAAAGTCCACCCTCTCGGACCGCATCCTTGAGATTACCGGGGCGGTGGACCCTCGCCTGATGAAGGAGCAGTACCTCGACTCGATGGATATCGAACGGGAGCGGGGAATCACCATTAAGGCGCAGAACGTTCGAGTCCCCTTTGAGGGTCACGTCCTTCATCTCATCGACACACCAGGACACGTGGACTTCGGCTACGAAGTGTCGCGTTCACTTGCGGCGTGCGAAGGAGCGGTTTTGCTGGTGGATGCCTCCCAGGGGATTCAGGCGCAGACCTTGGCCAATTGTTATCAAGCGCTCGAGAACGATCTCGAGATTTTGGCAGTGCTCAACAAGATTGACCTCCCCGCTGCCGATCCCGAGCGCTGCGCCGCGGAGATCGAGTCGGTACTGGGACTGGCGGCCGATGAGATCTTGACCATTTCGGCCAAGACGGGCGAGGGAGTCCCCGAACTACTTCGAGCGATCATCGAGCGCGTGCCTGCACCAGGGGGCGATGGTGACGCGCCCTTGCGCGGCTTGATCTTCGACTCGGCCTTCGATCAGTACCGCGGGGTGATCTCCTCGATACGAATTGTCGATGGCACGCTGCGATCAAGTGCTCGGCTTCGCTTCATGCAGGCGGGGGCGGTCCACGACATCGAGGAGATTGGGGCACGGACCCCCACCATGGTGCCGGTCACCGAACTCGGCCCTGGCGAGGTGGGGTATCTCATCGCTGGTATCAAAGACGTCGGCGAAGCTCGCTCAGGTGAGACCGTGACCGAGTCCACTCGCCCTGCCGAGATTCCCTTGGACGGCTACGAGGATCCAAAGCCAATGATCTTTTGTGGTCTCTTCCCGATTGACGGCGATGACCTCCCCGACCTCCGAGAAGCCCTGGAAAAGCTCAAGCTCAATGACTCGAGCGTGACCTTTGAACCAGAAAGCTCCCATGCGCTGGGCTTCGGGTTCCGCTGCGGATTCCTCGGGCTGCTGCACATGGAGATTGTCAAGGAGCGCTTGGAGCGAGAGTTCAACCTCTCGTTGATTGCTACCGCACCATCAGTGGTGTACCGAGCGTTTCTTTCTGACGGTTCCCACGTGATTGTCGACAATCCGACTGATCTCCCGGACGCGTCAAAGATCGATCACATCGACGAGCCCATGCTGAATATCACCATCATCACGCCCACGGAGTACACGGGAACGATTATGGAGCTCTGCCAGTCCAAGCGTGCCGAGATGACCAAGATGGAGTACCTGAGTCCCGAGCGGGTCGAGCTGCAGTATTCGATTCCCCTCGCCGAGGTCGTCATGGACTTCTTCGATTCGCTGAAGTCCCGCACCAAGGGCTACGCCAGCTTGGACTACGAACCCACGGACTATCAGACCTCCAATCTTGTTCGAGTGGACATCTTGATCAACCATGCGCCGGTGGATGCCTTTTCGATGATTGTGCACCGCTCAAACGCTGATTCCTACGGGCGGCGCATGGCCGAGCGCCTCAAGGAGCTCATTCCCACCCAGATGTTCGAGGTCCCCATTCAGGCGGCCGTCGGTGGTCGAGTTATTGCTCGAGAGACCGTCCGGGCTCGCCGCAAGGACGTACTGGCAAAGTGTTACGGCGGTGACATCACCCGAAAGCGCAAGCTGCTCGAGAAGCAGAAAGAAGGCAAGAAGCGGATGAAGAACCTCGGCCGAGTCGAGGTTCCCCAAGAAGCCTTCGTCGCTGCTCTCAAATTGGGGGATTGAGGCACCGCTGGTGACTGGCACTCGGTAGTATCGAGTGCCAGAGGACCATGAACGACACCCACGAACAGCGCCCTGGCGGGGAGCTTGACCCCCGCAAGGCGGCCATTTTGGAAGCCGTGGTCAGTGGCTATATCGGCACGGCCCAGCCAGTGGGCTCAAGTGTGATCGCCAAGGACGCTTCAATCAGCGTGTCGCCGGCCACGGTTCGCTCGGAAATGGTGGCGCTCGAGCGAGAGGGGTACCTCATGCAGCCCCACACCTCGGCGGGACGCATCCCGACCGATAAGGGCTACCGCTTCTTTGTCGACCATTTGGCATCGCCGGGGGTGCTTGGACCCCAACAGCGTCAGAAAGTTTCGAGTTTCTTTGATCATGTTCAAGGTGGACTCGAAGACGTCCTCGAGTCGACCTCGTCGTTGCTTTCAGATCTGACGAGTTATGCCGCAGTGGTCGTGGGGCCAAGCCATGAACAAGCCTCGGTTCGCTCAGTGCAAGTGGTGGGCCTTGGTGCTCGGCGAGGACTCGTCGTCGCTGTTCTTGCTGATGGTGCGGTCGAGAACCGTCCTTTGGAGTTGCCCGAAGAGATCGATGACGCTGTGCTGGGGGCAACAACGGCGCATCTGCAGCGTGCACTGGCCGGCGCCACCCTGGGCGCACTCCCCGCAGTGGTGGCCTCAGGCAATACGGCGGTTGATGAACTCTGCACCATGGCGACGACAGCGCTGGCCGCAGCATCCTCGCAGGACCACGAGCAGGTCTTCGTTGGTGGGCCTTCCAGATTGGCCTCTGCTTTCGACGCCATCGAGACAGTTCGAGGCGTGCTTGGCATCCTTGAGCAGCAGCTCGTGGTGGTCTCATTGCTTCGAGACGTGATGGAGTCGGGCCTTTCGGTAGCGATCGGGTCCGAACATGGATTCGAACCGCTGGCCAGTTGTGCCGTTGTGGTGGCCCCCCTCGAGATCAACGGTCGCCAGGCCGGGGCGATTGGCATTCTGGGGCCCACCCGGATGGACTACCCCTCGGCCATGGCGGCAGCAGAAGTGGTGTCCTCAGAACTTTCTGAGCGCATTGGAGCGGAGCGCGGCGATGGCTGAGCTCGGAGACCTCTATGAACTGCTCGGCATTTCGCGTGATGCCAGCGCTGAGGAGATCAAGCGGGCCTATCGAAAGCTCGCTCGAGAACTCCATCCAGATACGAACCCTGACCCCGCGGCCGAGGAGCAGTTCAAGAAGATTTCTGTGGCCTACGAGATCCTTTCGGATCCTGAGCGGCGCCTGTCCTATGACACCTATGGGGACCCTCGTGGCCCGCAGATGGGTGGAATGGGCGGCGGCGGCTTCGAAGGGGGGTTCGGTGACCTTTTCGACATGTTCTTCAACCAGATGGGTAACCAGCAGAGTCGCCGTCGTGGGCCTGCGGAAGGACCCGATGTTGAGACCACGATTTCACTCACCCTCACTGAGGCCGCTTTCGGGACACAGCGCGAGGTCAATCTCCGGCTGCCGGTGATCTGCGGCGACTGCCAGGGCAGTGGTGCAGCGCCCGGGACGGTGCCATCGACCTGTGGCGACTGCCAAGGCAGCGGTGAAGTACGGCGAGTTCGCCAATCGATTTTGGGCCAGATGGTCACGTCCTCGCCCTGCGGGCGCTGTGGCGGCCTTGGCCAAGTGGTGTCCTCTCCTTGTGGTGCGTGTCGAGGCGACGGTCGAGTGACCCAAGAGCGATCGCTGAGTGTTGAGGTGCCACAAGGGGTCGAGTCAGGCACCACCCTTCGATTGGCGGGCCACGGAGCTGCTGGTCCACGCGGTGGCCCAAATGGTTCGCTCTTCGTGCACCTCACTGTTGTGGCGGACTCACGATTTGAGCGCTCAGGTGATGACCTGCACACGATGATCCATCTGGGGATCTCCCAAGCGGCCCTCGGGACCGAAATAGAAGTGACCACTCTGGAAGATCCGATCACTGTCCGCGTTGAAGCGGGGACCCAGTCAGGGACCGTTCTCAAAGAACGACACCAGGGCGTGCCACACCTTCGTGGACGGGGCCGGGGTGATTTGTACATTCACGTCCAAGTGAACACACCGGCGGATCTCTCTGAGCGCGAGGTTGAACTTCTGGCCGAGCTTGCAGAGTTGCGTGGCGAGCACATTGCTCCTGATGGCGAGCACAAGGGATTGCTCGGCAAGATTCGGTCTGCCTTCTCTTGAACAGAGCTGAGAGTCTCCGCGAGCGAGCTGCCGCTGCCGCGCAAGTCTTCGTCGATAATCTCGACTCGTTGCAGATTGATGAGGCCGACGCGCATCATCTCTTCACGGTGCGCCGGCTTCGAGATGGCGAAGTCGTGATTGCCGCCGATGGTGTTGGGGGGTGGCGAGGCTGCGTCGTGGAGGACCGAGCGCTTCGCCCCGCTGGCGATCGAGTTCTCGAGCCTGTGCCCTCGCCGCCACTTGAAGTGGCGTTTGCTCCCGTGAAGGGAGACCGCTCGGAATGGGCGGTGGCCAAGTTGACCGAGATCGGGATCAACCGAATTGTCGCTCTGTCGACGGAGCGAGCCGCAGTGCGCTGGTCACCCAAAGCAGCTGAAAAAGCATTGGAGCGCTGGCGTCGGGTGGCTCGAGAGGCAGCTTGTCAGTCTCGCCACGTCCGCCTACCCGAGATTTTGGGACCACTCCCAGTGGCTGAGTGGGGTCTCAGTGAGGGTACGGCGCTTGCTGTTCCCGGTGGAGGCCCCGTCGGATCGAAGATCCATCGTGTTCTGATTGGCCCAGAGGGTGGGTTCTCTGCGGCCGAAATGGCCTCATGCTCAACGCACGTGGGGCTAGCGGGCGGGGTCCTTCGCACCGAGACGGCAGCCGTTGCGGCTGGTGTGTTTCTTGAGGGGCTCCGAGGCGGTACGGTCGCTGCTGTGGAGGAGATCAGACCGTGAGAATCGTTGAGGAGTGTCTGTTCTGTGGCATCGTCGCCCGATCCATTCCCGCCGACGTTGTCTACGAGGACGACCTCACGGTGGCATTCCGAGATATTGCTCCCAAGGCGCCCACCCACGTCCTTGTCGTCCCCAAGACCCACATTGACCACGCTGGTCGAATCACGGCCGAGGACGCAGTGACCGTGGCCGCCATGATCACGGCAGCCCAAAAGGTGGCTGACCGTGAAGGAATCGGTGGAGATGATCGCGGGTATCGACTGGTCTTCAACGTTGGCCCCGATGCTCAGAATTCCGTACCCCACCTGCACCTTCATGTTGTCGGTGGCCGATCTCTTGAATGGCCCCCAGGGTGAGCACACTGTCGAACCAACCTGAGGCCGTGGCCGAGCGGACGACCACCATGGTTCCGAACACGCACCTCATGGCGGCGTTGTTGGGTCAGCGCGATGAGCACCTTCGCCAGATTGAGAAGGCATTCCGCACAGAGCGGATCAACGTCCAGGGAAATCAGATTTCTGCCGAAGGCCCCCAAGCGGGGCGGGTAATTCAACTCTTCGACGAACTGGTGTTACTTCTTGAAGCAGGCCAAAGCCTCGATGAGACCAAGGTCGGACGAACCATTGATATGGCTCGCCAAGACCTTCGCCCCTCCGAGGTTCTCGGAGCGACCGTTGTACGAGGTGCCAAGGGTCGTACGGTGCGGCCACATACCGCAGGGCAGAAGCGCTACTGCGATGCCATTGCTCAGTCGACGATCACCTTTGGGGTGGGTCCGGCCGGTACGGGCAAGAGTTATCTCGCTGTGGCCCTCGCCGTTCAAGCGCTGCAATCCAAGGCCGTGACCCGGATTGTCTTGACGCGACCAGCGGTGGAAGCAGGGGAGCGGCTTGGCTTCCTTCCAGGTGACCTGATGGCCAAGGTGGATCCGTACCTTCGACCCCTCTATGACGCTCTCTTTGATCTGCTCGAGCCCGAAGGCGCCCAGCGGCTCATTGAGCGCGGCACCATTGAGGTCGCTCCCTTGGCCTTCATGCGAGGTCGAACATTGAACAGCTCGTTCATTATCTTGGATGAGGCCCAAAACACGAGCCCTGAGCAAATGAAGATGTTTCTGACTCGGATCGGTTTTGGTTCAAAGTGTGTGGTCACCGGTGACACCACGCAGGTTGATGTGCCCGGTGGTCGCTCTGGCCTCATCGGCCTCGAGAGCATCCTGGGTGACGTTGAGGGAATCGAATTCGTTCACCTGGATCGGCGAGATGTCGTCCGGCACAAGATTGTCGGCGACATCGTTGATGCCTACGAGGCCGCTGAGCTCAAACGGGAGGCGCCTGGTGCCCGTTGAGGTCTTCGGGGCCGACGAGCAGCAGGATCACGAGATCAATCTCGAGGCATTCGTGCGGTTGGCATCGTTGGCGCTCGAAGCGGAGGGAGTGCGCAGCGGTGCTGAGGTGTCACTGCTCTTCGTCGATGAGATCACCATCGCTGAGCTCAACGAGCGTTTCATGCACAAGCAGGGACCCACGGACGTACTCAGCTTCCCCATCGAAGATGAAGACCCCACCGCTGGTCGATTTCCCGATGGCGGCACCACTGGCCCCACGATGGGGGACGAGGAACCCGAGGCACCGGTTCTCCTTGGCGACATCGTGATCTGCCCCAAGGTGGCCGCAGCACACGCACGTGACCACGGCGTTGCGCTCGAGGCGGAAACCGCTCTCCTCGTTGTCCATGGGGTACTCCACCTCCTCGGTTGGGATCACCAAAAGGACGAAGAAGCAGAGCGCATGGAAGCCCGAGAGCAGCATCTTCTTTCGAAGTTCTGGGCGGGTTCCGGCTCATGAGCGCGAGCACCCAAGTCATTTTCGGGGTCATCGTGACCATCCTGCTGTTCGGATCAGGGGCCCTGGCGGCCGCAGAAACAGCCCTGATTCGCACGACCAAAGCACGGGCAAAGTCCCTAGCCGATACCGAACGGCGGGGCTCGCACTCGCTGGTGGCATTGGCCGCTCATCCAGAGCGGTTTCTCAATCCGCTGTTGTTAGTGATTCTGGTCTGCCAGTTGGTCTCGGCCACCCTTCTTGGCCTTTTGGCGGATCACTGGTTCGGTGCGTGGGGGGTGTTGGCGGCAACCGTCTTTGAAGTCGTAGTGATTTTCGTCTTCTTTGAAGCAGTCCCGAAGAACTGGGCGGTGCATCACCCCGACACCGCAGCGCTCGGTGCGGCACCCCTGGTCAAGTGGCTCATCCACTTCCCACCGGTGCGGGCGCTCTCGTCGGTCCTCATTGGACTGGCCAATCTGGTCCTGCATCAAAAGGGGGCGTCAGCGCACATTCCCATCACCGAATCTGAACTCCTGGCCATGGCCGATGTTGCGGGTGAAGAGAACGTCATCAACGCCGAAGAGCGCCAGTTCATCCATTCGGTGATCGACTTTGGCGACACCGTGGTCCGAGAGGTCATGGTGCCGAGAACCGACATGGAAGCCATCGGTTCGGACATCTCAGTCTCTGATGCCCTGGTCGAGGCCCTTGAAGCAGGTTTCTCCCGCTTGCCGGTCTATGCCGAATCCATTGATGACATCTGTGGGGTGGCGTTTGTGAAGGACCTTGTGCTCATCGAGCGCGAAGGTCGAGGCGACGAACTGGTGGGCGGCCACAGCCGGTCACCCTTCTTTGTCCCCGAGACCAAGAAGGTCTCCACCATGATCAAGGACCTTCGTGCAGCGAAACTCCACATGGCGGTGGTCGTAGACGAATATGGCGGCACTGCTGGGATCGTTACCCTTGAGGACATCTTGGAGGAGCTCGTGGGCGAGATTGTCGATGAGTTTGATCCTGAGCTCGACGGGGTGGAACACCTTGGCGAAGGAATCTGGGTGGTCCCGGGGAAAATGCTGATCGATGATCTTGATGACTTGATCGGAAGCGATCTGCCAAAGGAAGGTTTTGACACCATTGGTGGTCTCGTTCTGGATCTCGCCGCCGGGGTGCCTGATGAAGGCCACGCTGTCGAGGTCGACCACCTTCGGCTCACTGCTGACAAGGTGGAAAATCGCCGTATCGACCGAGTCCGCATTGAGCGCCTGGCTGAGGTCGAGGGGTAATGCGTTCAGGATTTGCCGCCATCGTTGGTCGCCCGAATGTGGGCAAGTCCACGCTTGTCAACCAGATCATCGGAGAGAAAGTCACAATCGTTTCTCCTCGGGCCAACACGACACGGCACCAGATTCGCGGCGTGCTCTCCACCCCTGGGGTTCAGATTGTCTTTGTGGATACTCCGGGTATTCACAAGCCAAAGACTCGCCTCGGTGAGCGACTCAATGACTCGGCCAATGACGCCTTCTCCGATGTCGATGTCTTAATCGCGATGGTCGAGGCCACCAAGGCCGTGGGCCCCGGGGACCGCCGGGTGCTCGGGCGTTGCCTTGAAGTTGCTGAACGATCTGGTGCAGCGCTGGCCATTTGCGTGAACAAAGCTGATTCAGCGGGTTCGAGTAAAACTGGCGAGCAACTCCTGTTCGTGCTCGCTGCCGCCGCCGAACTCGCCGAGGAACTTCGGACCCCGTTGGCCCTCGAGCGAGCCGAATACTTTCCCGTATCGGCGAAGACCGGCAAGGGGGTCAAGGAGCTTGTGGCCTTCGTGACAGCACATCTCGACGAAGGCCCCGCTTTTTATCCCGAAGCGATGATTTCAGATCAGGATGAAGCAAAACACATCGCCGAATTAGTGCGAGAACAGTTGCTCTATCGGACCAGAGACGAGCTACCGCACGCTATTCATTGCCAAGTCACTGAGTGGGAAGGCCAGCACATCCGGGTCGAGATCCTGGTGGAGCGTGACTCCCAAAAGGGCATTGTGATCGGTAAAGGTGGCGAGGTGCTCAAAGCCGTTGGTACTGCCGCCCGAGCCCAGCTTCCCGAGGGTACGCACCTCGAACTGGTGGTCCGTGTGGAGAAAAACTGGCAATCTCGTGCCGACCTTCTCGATCGCTTCGGCTTCTAGCCCCTCGCTCAGTCGGCCTCAGCGGCGATCTCTCGCAAGAAGCTCAGAACCTCAAGGCGATCGATCGACCGTTTCATGTCGGGGAGCGCGTTGAGGAGTGCGTTTCGATATCCCGCCTTGGCAAGTCGGTCATCGAGAACCGCCACCACACCTCGGTCAGTGCCGGAACGAATGAGCCGACCAACACCTTGGGCAAGCAGGGTGGCCGCTCGGGGAACATCGACGCTCATGAACGCCCCGCTGCCTGCGCGTCGGCGACGAGCTTCTAAGAGGGGGTCGTCAGGTCGGCCGAAGGGAAGCCGATCGATGGTGACCAGACTCAGGGAGGGCCCTTGAATATCGAGGCCCTGCCACATACCCATCGTGGCGAAGAGGCAGGCGTCCTCGTGATCTCTGAAGTCTTCAATGAGCGCGCGATTCGTCGACGCCCCCTGGACGAGAAGCGGGTGAGTGACCTGGTTCGCCACTCGGTCTGCGGCTTCGTTTAAGGCGCGTCTCGAGGTGAACAGAGCCAGAGTCCGGCCTCCGGCTGCGTTGATGAGTGCCGAGATTTCCTCGGCGATTCGCTCCTCGGCCCCCTCGGCTCGGCGATCACCGAGATCGGTGGGGACATAGAGGATTGACTGGCGGCGAAAATCGAATGGCGATCCCACATCGAGGGCCTTCACCTCCTCCTCGTCGAGACCGAGGCGGCGCTCAATGCCAAGTGGGACGGTGGCTGAGGTCATCACGACGGGAGAAGCACCGAAGAGACCTTCTTTGAGTGCGGCCGAGACATCGATAGGGGAAAGGTTGAGAGATCGCGCAGACTTTGGACCACTCACCCAGAGCACCTCGTCATCGCTGGCGCCTCGCAGTCGGCCCACGTCTTCAAGGGCTCGGGTCGCCGCAGAGACAGCTCGCGGGCCAGCGGGTTCATCCTCGGGAAGTTTGCGAAGCTCGGCGAGCAGTCCTCGGAGTGCGGCGTCGCACAGGGTGAGGGAGGTCGCCAGATTCTCTGCTTGGCTCAGGTGGAGTTCCTCGCCCTCGTCATGCTCAGCCAGGGTGAGCCCGAGGCCTTCGCCGGCATCGGCCACGGCAGTGGCCTGTGCTTTCGGGGACTCTCCTTTCAGGAGCGATCGCGAGGAGGAGGCAATCGTTCGGAATCGGTTCGCGGTCAGTTCGACTCCGAGCGACTGGGTCATGACTTCTTCGAGTTCATGGACCTCATCGATGACCACGGCGCCATAGTCCGGGAGTACTTGGCCACCCGAGGCGAGGTGGGCGCCAAGGAGGTGAAGATTGATCACGATGACATCGGCCTCGGCGGCATGGGCTCGAGCCATTTCGGTGAAGCATCGTTCGCCTTGGGGGCAGGAGAACTTTCCGGGGCACTCTCGGGCCGAAACCGACACCATGGACCAGGCGCGATCACTCACCGCTTCGGGGAGGTCTGCACGGTCGCCGCTGGCGGTGCTGCGCTCGAAACTTATCAGCCGCTGCAGCTGGGGAACCAGGCGTTCGCCCGCAGGTCCACTTTCTCCGTCCTCGGCCAACGAGGCCTGGAATCCCCGCTCCTCAAGCTCTGCGGTTCGCTGCCGGCAGAGGTAGTTAGTGCGGCCCTTGAGGACGGCCACCACCACGTCGCCGAGTGCTGAGGCCACGAGCGGTAAATCTCTGGAGGCCAGTTGCTCTTGGAGCGCCTTGGTGGCAGTTGCCACCACGACGGGTTTGCCCAGGAGCGCCGAGGGAACGAGGTAGGCCAGGGACTTTCCTGTTCCCGTCCCCGCCTGAACGATGAGATGGTGATGCTCGACGAGTGCTTCTTCGACCGCTTCGGCCATTCGGCGTTGTCCGGGACGATCTTCGCCACCACCGGGGAGCGAAGCGGTCACCTTTGTCAGGGCGTCGCCCACTGGCTCTTGGGTGGGTGGCGGAGTCACAGAAGACGAACCTACACAGCCCAGATGGCCCCTCGGCGCCTCTGGCGCGCTGGCGGGCGATAGGTTCGGGACGTGCCAAATCCTCGTCGACGCCCTCTTCAACGGCCCGAGGATCCTTCAATCCCTGCCGAAATGGACTTCGGCCTCATTCCTCGCCATGTGGCATGCGTCATGGACGGCAATGGACGTTGGGCACAATCTCGGGGCCTGGCTCGTACCGAGGGCCATGCCGCAGGCGAAGAAGCCCTGGTCGATGCCATTGATGGGGCGCTCGCTCTTGGGATCGAATGGATCACCATGTATGCCTTCTCGACTGAGAATTGGCGTCGTCCGGTCGATGAGGTTCGCTATCTCATGGGCTTCAATGAGTCGCTCCTGCTGCGTCGTTGTGACGAACTGAACGAGAAGGGCGTCCGAATTCGATTTGCTGGACGCCGAGATTGGCGGGTACCCAAGCGTGTTCTGAAGCGTATGGACGAATCAGCAGAGCTGACCAAAGACAACCGAACGCTCACCTTGACCATGGCCTTTAACTATGGGGGGCGTGCCGAGATCGTCGATGCCGTCCGTGCGCTCGTGGCCGAGGGAGTGAAGGCAGACAACATCGACGAGAAGGCCATCGCTAAGCACCTCTACCACCCTGATATGCCGGATCCTGATTTGGTGGTGCGCACGAGCGGAGAACATCGGATTTCGAATTATCTGCTCTGGGAGATCGCGTATTCAGAATTGGTCTTTCCCGATGTTTTGTGGCCGGACTTTCGACGCGAGCACCTCTATGAGGCCGTCCTCGAGTTCCAGCGGCGAGAGCGTCGCTACGGGGGCCTCGAGTCGTGACCGGGCGGCGAATATTCATTGCTGTTGGATTGTTTGTCCTGATCCTTGTTTTCCTCTTGGCTGCCATAGCCGTGCCGTTCCTTCGTACGTGGATCATCGCGGGGTTCGCCATCGTGCTGTTGGTGGGAGCCGGGAATTGGCTGAATGATTCTCTGGGCATCAAACGCAAGGCCCAAGAATTCAGAATCCCTGATCGCAGCGTCCCAGAGCCCACCACTACCGAGAACACCCCCGCTGAGCCTGAGGGGCCCGAGGGGCAACGCTGATGGCGCAGCTTTCCGACGAGGGGGTGGTCCTGCGCACGTACCGCCTCGGCGAGGCCGACCGAATTGTGGTGGTGATGACTGCCGAACACGGCAAGGTTCGAGCAGTGGCCAAGGGGGTCCGAAAGACCAACTCAAAGCTCGGCGCTCGTCTTGAGCCCTTAACCTCGGTCTCGTTGCTTCTTTGGAAAGGACGATCTGAATTGATGACGGTCTCTCAAGCAGAAGTCCTTGAGCGCCACTGGAATATACGCGGCGACTTAGACCGTATGACGGCAGGATTGTCCTTACTCGAGGTCGTTGATCAAGTGGGCCAAGACGAGCATCCAGACACCGCGCTGCTCTCCACCTTGACCAAAGCCCTTCGGGTACTCGATGACACCTCTCGAGACGCTCTTCTTGTTGCCCCGTCCTTCTTCCTGCGGGTCCTTGAACTTGAAGGAGCCGTCCCTGTGCTCGACGCCTGCGCGTTGTGTGGCGACGATGAGGGCGACCTCGTGGCCTTCGACCTCTCGGTGGGTGGCGTGCTGTGTCGTCAGTGTCGACGCGGCCGCCCTCTTTCGGCACCTGCTCTGGCCCTCCTTCGGGCCATCCTCGGTGGTGGCCTTGGCGATGTCCTGGCTGGCCCACCGCCAGAAGGGGCACAAGAGGTCGTCGAGCTCGCGACTGAAGCGATGGAGGTCCATCTCGATCGACGCCTCCGCTCGGTGCGTTCGGTAGCGGGGATCTGATGGCACCGGTCATCTTTTGGTTTCGTCGAGACCTTCGCATTGGCGACAATCCAGCACTGCGCCGTGCAGGTGAGCTCGCCGGTGGTTCCGGTGTGGCACCGGTATTTGTGGCCGATGAGGCATTGCTGGCTCCTTCGGGTCCCACTCGAGTCCGTTACCTCGCCGCCTGCCTCGAGGCACTCACTCCTGACCTCGATGGCGCCCTGTGTCTCCGCTCCGGTGATCCAAAGATCGTCTTGGGGCAAATGTGTCGAGAAATCGGTGCCACGACCGTGGTGGCAACGAGGGATTTCGCCCCCTATGGCCAACGTCGAGATGCAGAGGTGACAGAGGCCCTGCGCTCTGAGGGCATCGAGCTATCGCTCCTCGATTCGAACTACGCCGTCGCCCCGGGATCAATCCTGAACGAGGCCGGTGCACCCTTCAAGGTCTTCACCGCCTTTCGGCGCCGCTGGGACACCTTCGGGCCATTGATGGTGCGAGGAGCGCCCGAAACGACATGGGTGGCTGTTCCTTCTACCCTTCGACCCGTCGATCTGATTGCTCTGGCCGGAACACGACGGCCAGAGCTCTTCGGAGATTTGCCCGATGAAGCCAGCGAGCCTCTCCCGGTGGCGGGCGAACGAGCAGCACGTGATCGACTCGCTGCGTTCGCCGAGGCAGGTGCTCCTTTGTATAAAGAGCGCAGAGATCTCCCGAGCATTGAGGGGACCTCTCGACTCAGCGCAGACCTGCGCTTCGGCACCATCCACCCTCGAACCATCTTGGCGGAGGTCACCGGGGGCAACGATGGCTCAGTGGTCTACCGCTCAGAGATCGCCTGGCGAGAGTTCTACGCCGACGTCTTATTCCATGCGCCGGAATCGGTCACCACTTCCTTGCAATCCTCCCTCCGAGGGCTTCGTTGGGACCAAGGGCCTGAGGCCGAAGAGCGGTTCCGCTGCTGGGCGAAAGGTGAAACAGGAGTCCCGCTGGTCGACGCTGCAATGCGACAGCTCTTGGTCACGGGCTGGATGCATAACCGTTCTCGAATGATTGCTGCGAGTTTCTTGGTCAAACATTTGCACCTTGATTGGCGATGGGGCGCTCGCTGGTTCATGTGGCGCCTCTATGACGGCGATCTGGCCTCGAATACGCATGGATGGCAATGGACAGCGGGGACCGGCACCGATGCCGCACCATTCCACCGGATCTTCTCGCCCGTTGCACAAGCGGAACGCTTCGATGCAGACGCGACGTATATCCACACCTTTGTTCCCGAGTTGGCGTCGGTGGCACCGCCCGCGGTGTTCCAGCCCGGCGGGGGAGCCGATCTCCTCAATCAAGTGAAGTATCCGGCACCTATGGTGGATCTCAAGGCCGAGCGGGCAGAAGCGTTGGATCGCTTCGCGGAAGCTCGAGGCAAAAAGAGTTCGTGAGCGACCCCTTTGGGATCTACGTGCACGTCCCCTTTTGCGGGACTCGTTGTGATTACTGCGCATTTGTTACCTACGTGGGCCGAGATGAACTCCATGAGGCATACGTTGCTGCGCTGATCGCCGAGTACGAATTGGTGCGCCGCGGCACCGAGTACCCACCGGCCACTTCGGTATTTTTCGGTGGAGGCACTCCCTCAAGGATCGAGGCGCCGTTGATCGGTCGAGTTCTTCGGACCCTCGACCTCGCTCCCGGCGCTGAGGTCACCCTTGAGCTCAACCCAGAGGATGCCACCCACGCCCATCTCGATGGACTGGTCACCGCTGGAGTCAACCGATTCTCAATGGGGATCCAGGCCTCATCTCCAAAGGTTTTGGCGGAACTGGGCCGAGTGCATCGCGGCGATGAGATCCCCGAACTCCTTGAGCGTCTTGGCCGCTCAGGTGCTGAGCGCTGGTCGGTGGATCTCATCCTTGGCGCTCGAGGCGAGAAGGATGCCGACGTTGTGGCAGCGGTCGAAGCAATCTGTGATGGGCCAGCAGCACCGGGACATGTCTCGGCGTACCTCCTCACCGTCGAGAAAGGAACGCCGCTGAGCCGAGACAAAGCCCGCCATCCCGATGACGAGGTCTTGGCGACTCGCTATGAGCTGATCGATGAGTTGCTGCGTGCTCGGGGTTTCGAGTGGTACGAAATCTCAAACTGGGCAAGGCCCGGGCAGGAGTGCCGGCACAACCAGCTCTATTGGGAGCAAGGCGACTATCTCGGACTTGGCGTGGCCGCACATTCACACCGCGCTGGGCGTCGCTCCTGGAACATTTCGAACCTTGATACCTACCTCGAACGACTCGGGAGTGCCCAGAGCCCTGAGGCAGGGGAGGAACGAGTCGACGGGGCATCGCTGGCCTTCGAGCGGCTGGCCTTGGCGCTCCGTACCCGCCAGGGGGTACCGCGTGGGGCAATTCAGGGAGCGGATGAGCTCCCAGAGTTCGTGGACGTCGTGGGGGATCGGCTTGTTCTGAGCCGACGAGGGCGGCTGGTGGCCGATGAGATGGTCAGGCGCCTTAAGACCGATTGAGTTCGGGGAGATCGTCCTCGACCGGTAGCCTTGGCCAGATCATGAGCGAGCATTCCGAGGTCCAGCCCGATCCCACGTTGGCCGAGAAGGTCGTGAACCTCGCCAAGCGCCGTGGCTTCGTCTTCCCTTCGGCCGAGATCTATGGCGGGTTCCGCTCGACCTACGACTACGGCCCGCTTGGCGTGTTGATGTTGCGCAACGTGAAGAACCAATGGTGGCGCTCCATGGTCCAGATGCGCGATGACGTGGTCGGCCTTGACGCCGCGATCCTCTCGCCCCCAGCCATCTGGGCCGCTTCAGGCCACCTCGAGACGTTTTCGGACCCCATGGTCGATTGCAAACGTTGCAAGGAACGCTGGCGCGAGGATCAAATCGAGGGCACCTGCCCGGCCTGCGGCAGCGACGACCTGACCGACGCTCGGGCATTTCACCTGATGTTCAAGACCCACGCTGGCCCCGTGGAGAACGATGGTTCGGTGGCCTACTTGCGTCCAGAGACTGCCCAGGGAATGTTCACCAACTTCTTGAACGTCGCCACCACCACCCGCAAGAAGCCTCCGTTTGGTATTGCCCAGGTGGGGAAGTCCTTCCGTAACGAGATCACGCCTGGCAACTTTGTGTTCCGAACTCGTGAGTTCGAACAGATGGAGCTCGAGTTCTTCGTGCCGCCCGCCGAGGCTCCGACCTGGTTCGAGTACTGGGTGAAGGAGCGCTACGAGTGGTATCTGGATCTGGGCATCCCCACCTCACATCTGGTGCTTCGACCACATGACCCCGATGAGCTCAGCCACTACTCAGCAGGCACCACCGACATTGAGTTCCTCTTCCCCTGGGGATGGGGCGAGCTTGAGGGAATTGCCAATCGGACTGACTACGACCTCAAGGCTCACTCGAGCGCCTCGGGGGAGAAGCTTGAGTATTTCGATCAATCCACGAACGAGCGTTACACCCCGTACGTCATCGAGCCAGCAGCAGGAGCCACCCGGGCGATGATGGCGTTCCTGCTTGCGGCGTATCACGAGGACGAGATCGGCGGCGAAGCCCGCACCGTGTTGCGCCTCGACTGGCGGCTCGCACCGAATCAGGTGGCCGTACTTCCGTTGTCGAAGAAAGCAGAACTCGAACCCACCGCGCGCGAGGTGCTCCGGCTCCTGCAGCCCCACTTCCAGTGCGAGTACGACACCACGCAATCCATTGGACGGCGCTATCGCCGCCAAGATGAAGTAGGTACCCCATGGTGCGTCACGGTTGACTTCGATTCGCTTGAGGATCGAGCCGTCACGGTGCGCGATCGTGATACCACCGAGCAGGTGCGAGTGCCGATTGATTCGTTACTCGCTAACCTGATTGGTCGAACGAGCAAGGCGTAAGTCGCTTGCTCTAGGTCGCCCTTCGGTAGCGACGTACCGCAAGGGGTACGAAGAGCATCAGCAGGCCGAGTGACCAAGCCAGGGAGACCCAGACCGCTTTCGTGTCGTGATAGGGACCACCCACCATGAGCGATCTCGCTGCATCGACGGCCTGGGAGACCGGCTGGTTCTTCGCAAAGGCCTGCAACCAACCGGGCATCGAGGCGGCGGGCACAAAGGCGGTTGACGCAAAGGTCAGCGGGAAGATGATCGGGAAGGTCATCAACTGAGCGGTCTCAGAGTTCGGTGCGGAGAGGCCAACAATGGCGAAGGCCCACATGAGGGAGAAGGCGAAGAGCATCATGACGATGCAGGCCAAGAAGTAATCGAGCGGGTTGGGCATTGGACGGAAACCCACCGCCAGACCCACTGCGGTCATCACCACGATGACGAACGCATTGCGGATCAGGTCAGTCATGGTGCGCCCGCTCAGCACGGCGGAGTGGGCCATCGGCAATGCTCGGAAACGCTCGAGCAAGCCCGACTGCAGATCTTCAGCGAGGCCCAAGGCGGTTGATGCGGCTCCAAAAATCACCGTTTGCACGAAGATGCCAGGCATCAAATAGTTGACGTAGCTTCCGCCGGCCACGGGAATGGCCCCGCCGAAGACGTAACGGAACAGCAGCACGAACATGATTGGCTGCACCGTCGAGAAGAACAGCGCCTCGGGGATGCGCATAAAGCGAATCAGATTCCTCTTGGTCACCGTGACGGTATCGGCAATTGCCCAGCGAGCTCGAGCCATGGCCTTGGGACGTGGCGAATGCGCAACAGAAGTCGTCATGAGGTCTCCTTGGCGGCACGGCGGCCTTTGGTTTTCTGTCCTGCAACCACGGCTTCGGTGTCCACTTCAGTTCGTTGGCCGGTGAGGGAAAGAAAGACATCGTCGAGCGAGGGCTCTCGAAGAGCGAGGCCGAGAAGTTCGTGTTCTGAGGCATCCAAGCGTCGAAGCGCCTCAGCGGCGGTCTTTGGCCCTTCATCCACGGTCAGTTCCACCGTGGAGCCTTCAAGGTGCGCAGGCTTGTCCGAAAGATCACTCAACAGCAAGGCTGCGCTTTGCGCTGCCTCGGGAGAGGTCATCATCAGATCAAGCACGGTAGCGCCGAGGTCTGCTTTCAAATTGGCAGGCGTGCCATGAGCGATGATTCGCCCATGGTCAATCACCACGATGTCCTTGCAGAGCCGGTCGGCCTCTTCTAAGTACTGGGTGGTGAGCAGCACGGTGGTGCCACCACTCACCAGCGCTTCGATGACGTCCCACAAGGCGAGTCGACTCTGGGGGTCGAGTCCCGTAGTGGGCTCATCCAAAAAGAGGACAGGGGGACGCGCGACCAGAGCAGCAGCGAGGTCGAGTCGGCGGCGCATACCGCCGGAGTAGGTCTTGACGACTCGGCCGCCAGCGTCGGCGAGACCGAACTGCTCAAGGAGCTCATCGGCTCGGGCGTTGACCGAGGGACGGGGGAGATGGCAGAGCCGCCCCACCATCTCGAGGTTCTCGAACCCGGTGAGGTTCTCGTCCACGGCTGCGTATTGTCCGGCCAACCCGATCACTCGCCGAACCCCATCGGGATCGGCGATCACGTCGTGCCCCATGATCTGGGCGGTTCCGGCATCGGGGCGCAGGGTGGTGGAGAGAATGCGCACTGCCGTGGTCTTGCCGGCACCGTTGGGGCCCAGCAACCCCACGACTTGGCCTGCGGGAACTTCAAGGTCAAAGTCCTCAAGGGCCTTGACCCCGCCCTTGGGGTAGGTCTTCGAGAGCCCTCGGGCTGCCACTGCAAGTTGTTCGGCCATGGAGGCACACTACCGTTTGGCTTCGAAGGGCACCTTGGCGGTTACTTCGTGGTACTTGAGTGGGCCGATTAGTCTTAGGACTTCGTCGGAACCTTTTTGGAGATCACCCCTCATGCCCCTCGTCTACGACTTTTCGCACAAGCACCGCCGTCCCCCCATGGAGTACAAAGACCTCCTCGGCGGCAAAGGTGCCAACCTCGCTGAGATGACCTCGGTACTGCGTCTTCCCGTTCCCCCAGGCTTCACCATTTCGACCGACGCTTGCCGCCTCTACATGCACGGCGGCTGGCCGAAGGCGCTCGACAAAGAGATTGCCGGAGCTCGTGCTCGCCTTGAAAAGGCAATGGGCAAGAAGCTCGGTGATCCGAGGAACCCCCTCTTGGTGTCAGTCCGCTCAGGCGCGAAGTTCTCAATGCCCGGAATGATGGACACGGTTCTGAATCTTGGCCTCAATGACAAGTCCGTCGAGGGTCTCGCTGCTCAAACGGCGAACGATCGTTTCGCCTACGACTCCTATCGACGTTTTGTGGCGATGTATGGCCGGATCGTTCTCGAAGTGCCAGGCGAAGAGTTTGACGAGCGCTTTGATGCCGCGAAGGCCGCCGCCGGGGTGACTTCTGATGCGCAGATTCCCGTTGAGCTTCTCAAGAAGCTGGTCGAGGACTACAAGGCCATCGTCAAGAAGCACACCGGCAAGGCCTTCCCGCAGGACCCAACCGCTCAGCTTCTGGGCGCTGTTGAAGCAGTCTTCAAATCCTGGAACGGCCCGCGTGCCTTCGCCTATCGCGACCGCGAGCGCATCCCGCACGACCTTGGTACTGCGGTCAATGTGCAGGCCATGGTCTTTGGTAACCGTGACGACAACTCGGGCACCGGAGTGGGCTTCACCCGTGATCCCGCCAGCGGCGAGAACAAGCCCTACGGTGACTATTTGATCAACGCTCAGGGTGAAGATGTGGTTGCTGGTATCCGGAACACCGAGGACCTTGACGCTCTCAAACAGCAGTTCCCGAAGCTCCACAAGGAGCTCATGGGGATCTTTGCTCGCCTTGAGAAGCACTACCGCGACATGTGCGACACGGAATTCACGATCGAACAGGGCAAGCTTTGGATGCTGCAGACCCGAGTGGGCAAGCGCACGGGGCGTGCCGCACTTCGTATGGCTGTTGAGATGACCAAGGAATCAGCCATCAAGCTGAGCCACACCGAGGCAGTGCAGCGGATTACCGAGGACCACCTTTCTCAGGTCCTTCACCCGCAGTTCGCTAGTTCTGGCCAGACGGTGCTGGCCAAGGGTCTCGCCGCATCGCCGGGTGCTGCCGTGGGCCGTGTCTACTTCACGGCCGATGACGCCGCAGCTGCTGCTGAGCGGGGCGAATCGGTGATTCTGGTTCGATCCGAGACCTCACCTGAAGATGTGCATGGGATGTTGGCCGCTGAGGGGATCTTGACGGCACGAGGTGGGCTCGTCAGCCATGCCGCCGTCGTCGCCCGTGGTTGGGGCAAGCCCGCTGTGGTGGGGGCGGAGCAGGTTCGCATTTCAGGTAACCAATTCAATGTGGGCGACGTCACGGTGAGAGAAGGCGACTGGCTCTCCTTGGACGGAACTGCTGGCGTGGTGGTGACTGGTCAGGTTGCCTTGGTCTCAGGGAAGCCGCCAAAGGAATTTGAGGTGATCCTCGGATGGGCCGATACCATCCGC
>Ga0114959_10001521_pt1 | contig 20161 bp, 16 predicted proteins | sample C_130625_EF_Meta_FD_87317 | JGI IMG/M metagenome (GOLD analysis project Ga0114959, IMG submission 87317) | Freshwater microbial communities from Lake Croche, Canada to study carbon cycling - C_130625_EF_MetaG | ecosystem: Environmental > Aquatic > Freshwater > Lake | place: Lake Croche, Canada... | reverse complement strand
TTCTTACCACTCGGTCCGATAGGACCAGTCGGACCCGTTGATCCATCCTTTCCATCTTTTCCATCACACCCGTCATCTCCATCTTTTCCGTCCTTACCATCCTCTCCGTCACACCCATTCCTTCCATCACAACCATCCTCTCCGTCTTTTCCGTCCTTACCATCCTCCCCATCACATCCATCTATTCCATTTCGTCCGTCACAACCATTCTCACCATCATTTCCATCTTTGCCATCTTTCCCATCCTTTCCATTCCGCCCATCACGACCATCCTCGCCATCTCGTCCATTCTCTCCGTCCTTTCCATCCTTGCCATCTTTTCCGTCGCGCCCATCACGGCCGTCCTCTCCATCCTTCCCATCTTTTCCGTCTTTACCGTCTTCTCCATTTTTGCCATCGCGCCCACGTTTACCATCCTTTCCATCTTTACATGTCATGTTTCCATGACATTTATCATTGCATCGGGTTTCATAACATTTTGACTTATTCTCGTCACATTTTGATATATTGGAATTTCTTGAATTTCGAAAACATTTATTCCGTTTTGAATCTTTTTCATTTTCACAGGAATATGGCATAGAATATTTTCTATATAGTATCAAATTATTTTTGGTTTTACAAACAAAATAATTTGACTAGATAAACGCTGTGCATTTAAAAATTCGGATTTTTAATCACAATAATATAATTCAATGAATCGTAATTAGAATTACTTTTCCATTAGTACAATCTTTATCACATATATTATCCCGAATATAATTTTCTTCTGATACGCATTTTTCGTGTTCGCATTTATCGCAGTTGCATCGTCTGCATATATCACGTTTACACTTATTACAATAACATTTACGTTCATTTGTCAATTTATTACTCCGGTGTCGACACGATTTACATTGACATTCGCGTTTTTTATAACAACTGTCGCAACTATCGCTTTCCGTGGTGCAATACCTATGTGGCATTATAGAATACCCATGTATAAAAACATGCTATATAATTATATCCCATATACCTATTGTAAATACAATTCACAATCATATATTCAAATAAACACACTGCGACATTGTTGATAACTAACTACGTATATTCTGATTCCATCAAAAACCCCATAAAATACGAATATATCGGCGAATCCACATTCACGATACCCTATGATAAAAGGAGGTATTTGCAATTATCGCTATTTTACACCTTGATTGAAGAAACCTATCAAAATGCATTATTACACAAAATGGAAATGAGTCATTTTTGTTGGGGGTTCGCAATAGAATAATTATCTCCATTTTATAGACAATTATAATGGCGCATTGTAATTACATTCTGTAATATATAATTACAATATATTTTCACATTTACTGCATTTACTGCATTTAGCGAGTTATTATATTGGATATTTTTTATATAACTAGGCATTTATATACTCACCTAAAATGAGCCTATACAATCCCTACTTTTACTCTTCCGTGTCTACTGCAATTGCCGCCGCGGATTATTACAACCCATATTCAGGTGCACTTGCTTATGCCAATCCTTACTTCGTCGCTACCGGTGCATATGCCAATCCCTATTCCACAGTCGCCGCCGGCGCCACCCCCTATTTGGCGACATTATATAATCCATATGGAGCCTATTTAGCCGCATCTGCAATAGGATATCCGTATTGGTGTCGATAAAAATGTATCTAGACTATTTATATTACTAGAAAATACATATGAATCAACCTAATATGCGAGAATATAAAACAGAAAAAGAAATAATACACCATCTTTGCGAACAATTAAAATTGGCTAACGAAGAGAATGCAAAACAAAAGATCGAACAGGAATTATATATCGAGTCGCTTCGTAAAACTTATATGGAACAAATTACTAAACTCGAAAAGACGCTGGAATGGTATAAATCAGTAAAGTGACCATTCAATCATCACTTTTTCCAGATCTTCCGTTTCAATTGGACAATCTTCATTTTCTTCGGTAATACCCAACGATCTTGCCAAAATATCAGGGTGACATTGCATCATTGCTTTCGGTTCCCTTATCTTTTTCCATAAAATTTCGTGCCATTTTTTCCTATAACATTTTATGGCGTGATATAAATATCGAAAATTATACCACACCATCAACTGATACCTTATAACATCCATATCATCGCTATTTATTATATCATGTATTGGATTACCAAAAAACATAATACGATATATCCCTCTAGTAAGTAATGGCAATCGCGCAATATTATTATCATAACAATACACCTCTGTCATATTGACATTAAATGGTGGCAAATCCGTCAACCGATTGCGAAAACAATATATTCTTTGCAAAACTCTATTGAATTTTGGCAATTTCTCTAGTTGATTAGATGAACAATCTAAATATTTTAAATTTTCTGGTAATTTTGGTATTTCGGTCAAATTATTGCAACTACACAATAATTGGGTAAGGGTCAATGGTAATTCGGATATTTTAACTAAGTTATTATTAGAACAAGATAGTTCTTGTAATTTATACGGTAAAACACCGATATCGACTATTTGATTTCTGTCGCACCTTAAATGAGTCATTTCCGACGGCAATTCACCCAATGTAATAAGATTATTACCTACACAGTTCAAATAATACAATTGTACACATGATACAATTGACGGCATAACGGTGAATCTATTATACGATATATCCAATTCGCGCACACTCGGTGGCAACCAGGGTATTTCCGTCAATTCATTATAAGACAAGTAAACCTCTCTTAAATTCGTAAATCGTCTCAAATCGCCTATATGTGTAATACCCTGCATTACTATTTTTATTTGTAAAATTTTACTAGATAGACTATTTAAATAGGCATCTATATCGAACATGGCCGCCATTTAACATTATATAAAATAAAAAATAATAATCAATTTTTTATGCGTCGGTCAAAGTCCGTTTTGTCTATGCGCACCAATTCCTCGAGAGATTTCGCGACCGCACCGTGACTATGGGTGGTTCCTGCCCGACCCCCATTCACCTCCATCATCATACGAATACCCTCTTCATATTCGCGAGTACCACATTCTTGGTAATTCGGGTTTTCCTGGATAATTTCTACCATCTTTTTCACGCATGCATGGTCAGTATGACCACATAAACGCATTAATTGCATCTGGTCCTTGTCCATAATCCACCCCTCTTCCTCTTTTACATATGTCGAGTGCCGTTTTACATCCGTACAGTGCATCGGCCGTTCAGTGACCTCCATTTCATTCAATGCATTTTTCAATATGTTATATATACCCTCTTTGTTTCCATGTTGGGTCATATACATGATATCTTCGATACTTGGTTGGATCATCTTCATGAAATCGCCAATTGTCATCGCATCCTTGCAATAATCATTCAAAAAGACATTAATACTGATGTGATTATTTTGAGTATTATTCGTAATCGTCGTATTAGATATTACCGGTCGGGTAGCAATTTCGTCTACCCTTTCTTTGATTTCTTTCGTTTCTTTGATATTTTCCAATAATAAATGATACAGGTCCGCATCCGCGTTTGTCTCTTCGTTTATGTGGCATATTTGACGATGTTTAAATAAGGATTGACGATGTCTATATTTACGTCCGCAATAACACACATACAGATTCAATTCCGCGGTTATGTCCACCGTTTTCAATACCGGCATTTCACCACATCTGTCTAAAACCAGTCCATGTTTCTTAGTATTCAAATGTTTTTCCCATTGACCCGGACGTATTGTCGTATATTGACATGCCTCGCAATAATATCTTTGTATAATACCAAGAGTTTGCATTCTATATACTATATATACATTAAATTCTAAGCGTTTTAACACATATATTTTATGTCTGCATAAATGAGTTCAAAAAATAATAGCAAGAAAAGTCTTATGCAAAGAAACATTTGTTTCATGATGCAGCGAGCATTTTCGCATCATTTTACGCATTTTGACCCGATATTATGCAAAGAAACATTTGCGTCAGTCTAAAATACTGACAAAATACTGACGTTTAGACTGACGCAAAAAGTTTCATGGAAAATCCAAAAGTTCCGGATTTTTTATGCAGTCATTTTTTTCTACGAAAAAATAGATTTCGCTGCATTATGCAGTGAACTGCCTTTTTCGAATCTTCTTTTTAAAACTTTCTCCCCTTTTTTATTTTTGGACATTTTATTTTTGTCCATTTTTAAAAATCACCAACTCTTTTTGTAAAAATATTTTTGACCAAGAAAGAGAGAAATTAAAAACACCCAAAAACGGGGGTTTTTGGGTGTTTTCAAAAAATATACAGATAGATATAATGAATCATTCCACCTTTATGTTTCGGATAGTCAAGATCTTGGGAATTGGGTATATTACACTTATTTTTTTTATATTTGCATTTGTTTTTGGCTGCGCGCTAGACTGGGCATTTGTTTATTTATATGGTACGGATTATGAGAACAAGAGTGCTTTTCAAATGGCATTGGAAATATGTTCGCATGTTATTATTTTAGGTATTTTAGCCTATTTAGTAAGAATCACTGTAAAGAATATACCATTTCCATTAAACGGCATGTATGGATATGATCATCATGCGCTAAGAGAGACCGATGGTGGCGTTTTTTATGCCGTTTTATTAATGTTTCAATACCATATGCAAGATAAAATTAATTTCTCTTCCAAAAAAATATTCAAACATATTGGGGATGAGCCGTCAAACTAATTGTATTTACCTGAATATTTTTCGCGGGGCGTTGTATAAAATATACGTAATTGCGGAAAACATGATGCCCCCCCAAAGTGTATCCATTGCTACCATCTGCGGTTTCCATTTTTTAAAGATGGCATACGTAGTTAATTCATATACCCCATATACGAAAACACCCAAGAAAAATGCATCCATCACCGATCGTTCTTGATAAATAATGAAATAATATAGACCGACCGCAATCCATACATAGCACAGTGCGGCACCAAGAACGTTCAGTTGCAATGGTGATTTTTGAACACTTTTTACCTGATTTGTTAACAATTCATTAAACAGATAAAAATAAATACCGTCAAATACCAAGAGGAGGACGAGGGTGGATATCAAGGTGAAAAGGTGGGTCATATACATAATCATTTTATTTTATAGGTCGGTTTTGTGCCACCCGAGTAGGGAACCGCATAGTCATTATCCAACAACCATTTATTCAACCACAAGTCGTCTAAATAGACATCGGCTAAAATGCGACCATATTTTTCAGTGGCGTGGTTTTCCAACCGTACAGTTTTGTATAATACGATCGATTCCAATGCTTTTTGTGCCATGATAGCGGCGTTTTTTTCTTGATTTGATTTTCCGCGCATTTCAGGGGCGTCAATACCCGCCAATCTTACCGAAAATCGATAAATGGGTGAATTGCGCATTGGCAATTTAGATGCGACGGTAATAGTATCACCGTCGTATACCTTAATCACAATTCCCGTTTTTACCGGAGGAATGAATTTGACCGTGGTTTTCCAAGAAGGGAGTGTGGCGAAATATCTTGGTCGAAACATGTTATTATTACAATGGGTATTGTAATAATATAATAACCAAAACGCCGCATCAATTTTACTTGATTGCACTTACATATTCAATTCTCTAACAAATGAAGTGCCGAATACCTTATATTTGTTCAAATAATCCGAATAGGGTTTATAATAAATAGCACGATTAAACATATTAATATGATAACTATTAGGATCTGTCTTGGTCAAATCGAATATTTCGTCCCCTCCATAAATAAAGGCAATCTTGTTTTTATTATAATTTGCCTTAACCCGGTCAAAATAGGGGAAATGACAGAATTCGTCCGGACCGACCTTGCCGTATATGATAAGATCCCAGAATCGATTCTCGATTTTTTCGAGAATCTCGGTTTCGGGCATGTCGAAATCTGCATCTTTTGGCAATCTTTTTGGAAAAGTAAATGAACTGTCACCGCAATATTTGTTCTTGGTAAAAAGGTCGAAATCGTCGTATAAAAAAGGCATCTTCTCGTATTCGACGGCAACCCCGCCCACCGATTTAATATACCGTTTTAATCCTATCCAAAGAGTTTCGCGATTATAATTTACACCATGATGTCCAGTAATGAGTAATATATTTCGTATTTTGTCCCCGTTTTTGATGTTTTCCAAGAAATACGAGGCTGTGTACGAAGTGGTGCAAAATTGCCGTGTGTGATCTAAAAACTGATTGCATAAGATATCGTATTTTTCGAGACATTCCTGGTCGTCTTCCTTCCAATTATTATAGAGTTGATATGCCTCGTCATTCAGGTGTTTGGGATAGGTGGTCATTGTTTTTTCGGGACACGCATTTAGGTTTTCAAAGAGAGGAATACATCCATTCATGAGTATTTCGTAATGTCGGAGACAATCCCAACCACCTTTCATCTTGGTAATAGCAAAACGCGATTGACGATACATATCGTGATATTCATTTTCCATGTGTTTACCATATATATAAGTAGACATATCACCAGGTATGAGAGGGGCGAGTAGGATCCGTTTCTTGGGAATACAATTCACAATACATTCGTCGGGAATGCAAAAAGAGAGTGGTAAAATCTTAGTATCGTTTACATCCAAATTATGGACTTCGTCGTGGTCTAATGGCGTGACGTATCGAAAAACGTCTTCATCTTCAATCTTTTTCAAAGATTGTCTGCGATTCATATGCGTTTTCGGGGTATATGGGATGTATCTTTGTTTCTTTGTAGATAGGAAACTAATAATCCAAGACAGGCTGCTATTGGAGTGTATATAAATATGCGAATCACGCATAAGGGCGATGTCATGGATCAACGAATTCTGAATGAGAATGGGATTCCATTTTTCAAAGAAGGTAATATATTTGAATTCCCAAAAAAGGGCGATTTTGTCACAAACGATATAAAGACGCCGATTAGACATGTCGATATTATTTAATATGTCAATGTAATATTGAGGCGGTAATATGTCACTCGTTTTACATGGATATTGTATAAAATCGTCTAATCTTAGTGATAACACGACGTCATTTGGTGATAAATCAACGCTGTGTTTTGATCTTATCAAATAATCCTTTATATAGACCTGTTTATTTTCGTATTTCCAGTAGTCTTCATTGTCCTTTCTAAATATTAAATCAGTCAATTCTTTGCGATATGGTATATATAGTTCACTATTTTGAAAGAATCCGGATAATAAAATGTCTTGATTTGAAATATCACGTGCGGGATTCAAATATTCGGCAATATTGTTCTCAGTTACAGTGATGAAATTATCTTTGGAAATGTGGTCTCTTAAAACATATGTATATCCGTGGATAATGGTAAACAATTTGCATGCTACATAGCAAAAAAGTTGATTCCCGAACCGTCCGCCGTTATCTTGGAAAGAAATGTATCGCGTATTTTTGAATTTCGAATAATTTTTATGATGAAAGAAATATCCGTATTTTTTAGCAGATTCTTCGTCCAAATCTTTTTCGTGAATTTGCAATTTTTCCTGATTTGGATGATCATATAACAAATGTTTATATTTTGGCTGGTTAAACATGGCGGAAAATACGATTTCTTCCGGGAAAATAGAAAAAAAAGGCCATCCGACTTTGACCATATTGTAATAGTCGGCTATGAATGATTTTACACTATCCGACTTTAGGTTTAATCCAAATACAATTGTTTCTATATAGGCCGCATTGTGTAAATTTTCACCGGTCATTTGGTTCAATAGACGGATCGTGTTTTGAAACGACATGGCATTATAGTTGTTATTGGATTTGATTCTTTTTATAATCGTATCCTGCTTACCCAATAGGTCGAAAAGGGGCTGCGGATTATTAATCGTATAACACCCTGCATCTATCCAAATGACGCGTTCGAATCCCTGATTGGCGGCTTCTAACATGACAAACGGTTTAAAACAGTACGGTACACCGGCATATTTCATTTCGGTACCGGTGGGGTTGGGAAATCCACCATTAAATAAATAGAAATGACCATTGTATCCAACTTCTTCGAGAGATTTACGTATTTGTTGAGATGCCAATAGCCTACTTTCGTCATTTTGATTATTAAATGGCGTGCAACATACAATACAATCTTTTTTGTTTCCACCATGTCCAATACAGAACAGAATGTTGGATGGTGGTGATTTATTTTTCAGGTCAATGATATTTTGACTTATCCCGCGTCCAATACGCTGTTTAAATTGACGAATGCCGTAAAAGTTATTTTGCGGTTTATATAATTTGGCAATAATATCATCTATATTTTTGTCATTTAATTGTCTTTGTACTGAAATATAGTCATCGTATGTATAACTGACTTTATCTTTGATATTTACCAAGAACGGATTTTCTTGAATGGTGTTGACAAACGGATAAAAATTCAGGTCTATATCCGACGATTTTTTTTCTTTGGGAAAATCAAGACCGTCTATCGGAAACGGGGTCGTATTTTCTGAGGGTATTTCTGAAAAATACCTTTTATTAATATAGGTCATTTCTATGACATTGGGTATGCCGTTGTAGGCAGTACGATCTGCATTGTTTCCATGGGCATGAATTAAATAATGAGTGGATGCCATTTTTTCCAAGACTGTCAACTTTTCTGTATATGGAACAAAATGGTTGATTGATGACCAATGCCAACTTGTATTGGTAATGCAGTGGAATTCAATCACTATTTGTGCTACATTGGCCAATTGTATTTCATTAATGGCGGATAACCATTCCCATTCTGCGCCTTCAATATCTATTTTCATGAATATAGAACAATATTTATCTAATAATGGCGACAAATTGGTTGTTTTTTCGTCGTTCATTGAACCTATACGTTTTGAAACGAATGACATTATTGGGTTTTCGGCAATATTTTTGGTTTTTTCATTTACACCGAAACTATTGAATTCATTCATGCCATATCGTTTGACAAAATCTGCGGAAAAATCGTCATTTATATTACTACTAATATAACAATCATATCTAGTGTCTACCTCACCTATCACGCTGCTACCACACCTGATTTTATCGTTATATTGATATACTTTGAACGCGTCAGGGTTGTTTTCCACCAAGGTAGGATATTCTTTATTGGGGTCACGGTCACCATAATAATTCATTTATAGTAAAAATATGGCGTATTTTTAAGTCATTATGACTGTATTTTGTTTACTATGTGAACACCAAAAATAGAAAACTGATTTTTTTAGTAATAGTGTATTATTGTTAATACAATTTGGGTTTTGTCTCGTACCGTGGTGTAATAATTTAAGATTAAAATACTGGTAAAAAATATTATCATCTGACAATATATAATGTCTCATTCTAGGTCACATTCTCACTCGTCGTCCTCATCGTCGTCCTCATCAAGATCGTCGTCCTCATCAAGATCGTCGTCCTCATCAAGATCGTCCTCATCAAGATCGTCCTCATCAAGACACCGAAACCATTATCATTATCATTATTATTACGATAATAGAGATTATGGTTTATATGATATACTTCCATTTCTATTATTGACCAGTGGTGATCGTTATTTCTAGATACTTTCGACAATGGGATGATATCTAATCTCCAAAATAATATATATTAATTACACCCTTTCCAATTTAGAAAGTCGTAAACCTGTGATATTTATGCCATAAGTTGTATTTTATCTCCGATATATTAAGCCGTATTATATATATCTAATATATAACATGCCTTATAAAACGCGTAAGATGCCCGGACGATCATGTTATCGTGTATATAATGCAAAGACACGTCGAGTATTTGCCAAATGTACAACTCAAACCAAGGCCAAACGCCAATTACGTCTTTTGCGTGCCATAGAAAACAATCCCAAATTTATACCAAACGGAACGAGACGACGAAAAATGCGGTAAAATTGATTTATATATCATGATATAAATCAATACAATATCACCAAATATGAACAAACCCCGGGAACTACCTATCTGTGAATTTTGTTTTAAACCTGGTCACACATTGCCACTATGTAAAGATGAACATATTCGCGTCATTGTTAGCGAATTTATCACTGCATGTGATTATAGTATTGCATTTCAACCATCGGGTCTATATGTTAAATATATACTCAATAATTGTAACCGTATTTTGATTAATATTTTGGCTAAAGAAATGCTATCGAAAGCACAACGAGATGGGGGTGCACTACGACAGAAATTATATCACCAATATTATACAAAACGCGCAACTATTCCAGGTCGGATAGACTTGTGTCGTTTGCGATTCGAAGGTTCAGGTGCAATCTTTTTGAAAGATATAGATGACAATTTACGAACCATATTCAATATGTCTACCCCTGTATTTCAACCTTCATGCGATCGTGAAATTAAAATTGCGATAATTGAAAAAATACGGCAAACGAATATTCGCCGACTGGACGCAAGAGCGCGCCGTGAACGATTATCTGGTGAATTAATACGTATCATGCGCGAATTTCGTGAGGCGGAAACCGAATATTATGATCTAGACCGACAGTATAATGATTTATATGATAGTCTGCCTCGCCACCGTCATGCGATTTCGGTAAGAATCGAAAACCGTGAAGATCGTATCAGCACTATTAATACATGTCCCATTTGCCTCGATGATATTTCGTCAGAAAGTGCGGTCACGATTAATTGTGGGCACGTGACATGTTATTCATGCATGCATGGATATTTCAAACATACGAGATCTGATATATTACCTGAATGCTCTTTATGTCGCAAACCGATAAAGGAATTAGTATTTTCAAATTCAATAGAATCTCACATAATACAGAACACGTTTTTGGCATAGAAATACATGAAATTATATTATTGCAAGATACAATTAAATAAAATACACTTTGATATTTTTATTTTACACTTGTAATCTGATGATATATATACATTATGTTTAGTATATGTATATGGATATAATAACCTTGGACCAACAACTCGAAATTGCAAATTACATAAATGCATATCGATCAATTCATCAGTCCCCTCCTCTGATATGGGATAATACAATTGCCGCATTTTCGCAAGAGTGGTCCACCTACCTTGCAAAGAATAATATTTTTCAACATAGCGGTAATACGCAATATGGTGAAAATTTGTCTTATTTTCAAGGATATCCATTAGACGTAATAACACTACTAAAAAAAGCGGTAGATGGTTGGTATAATGAAGTAGCACAATATGATTTTACAAATCCTGGATTTTCAGAGGCGACTGGTCATTTTACATGTCTTGTATGGCTATCTTCTGCATCCTTTGGTATGGGATTTACTTATAATCCCGATACACGCGTGGCAATGATTTCTTTCAATACTTATCCTGCGGGAAATGTAATGGGCTATTTTGCACAAAATGTATTACCTGCTATTGTTTTACCCCCAGTCGAACCTGTTTTACCCCCAGTCGAACCTGTTTTACCCCCAGTCGAACCGGTTTTGCCCCCAGTCGAACCTGTTCAATCTGTACAAAAGATCCAAATATTGAACCAAATAGATAATATTATAAATATATTGCGTTCACCATCCCGAGATAATCGGGTAATATATTTAGTATCTAATCTAATAGAAAGTATTCAAACAAACATTCCGTCACAATATATAGGTGGGATTATAGATATACTAAATTATATTATTATTATGCTACAATATTATCAAAACCAGTATCAAATGATACAATTCTTGGCTACAGTGAGAGATGCCATCGACACTATTTCATTTTAACGTAAAATAACGGCTTATAATCCATATCTCCATATTATATATTTTACGCATTTGTTAACATACTCATAAAATAATCGGCATTGGCATAAAAAATGAGAACGATTAACCCCATTGGTAGAAAAAGGGGATCGTAGTAATTACAGTATGCCCAAATCATAACAAAGAAAACTGGAAATAGATGATGTCGCGGTATTAAATTATAACATTCGGATGTTCTAAAAAATATCCAAAACCCACTACAAATAACGGCAATAAAAACCTTTGTATCGTACTTTAAATATTTATCTAAAAACATTATATATAATGTTCACACAATTATATTTAGATACGACAAATCCTAATCTAACCTATTCTCAATTATTGGGATCTGGGCTCTTGATAAAAATAATTGCGATGGTTATCCTTTATACCATTATATATTCGGGGGTTGTCAATTTGGCATTCTATATTTTTACTGGGCGTGTCCTAACCGCTAAAATCAACCGCAGATTGACATTATCATTGATATTAATTATGTTTTTTGGATATATTGGCAGACTATTTGTAACAAAAGATGTCTATGCTGCATATAATAAGGATCCAATAAAAACACGACAACATATAGACAAAGGATTTATTAGCTGGATTTTCATAGCATAGACCCTGTTTATCTGCCACAAAGAAATCATATAAAGATATGTATGTGTTTTATATATTTCTACACCAATCTTAGGAATGCATGACCCAAGTGAAGAACAAATGGTCATTATAAATCATATAGAAAACGGTAATAATGTGATTGCAGATGCATGTGCTGGGTCTGGTAAGTCTACTACTATTTTGTCTGCCGCCAAACGTATGGCAAACAAACGATTCCTACAAATAACTTATAATTCGTCATTGAGACAAGATGTAGTGACCAAGACCGGCGAACTATATATTTATAATCTGGAAGTACATACTTTTCATAGTTTGGCAGTCAAATACTTCTTACCGAATGCATATACCGATACTGGGATAAGACAGATTATAAATGGCGAAATGAAACCTTCGACGACTTTGCCTGTAATAGATGTGATTGTACTGGATGAGGCCCAAGATATGTCATTAATATATTATCGATTTATACGTTATTTTATGGGGTTTTTGACAAAGAAGGTGCAACTCGTGGTTATGGGTGATTGGATGCAGGGATTATACGAGTTCAAAGGTGCTGATACGCGATTTTTGACACTGGCTGACAAAATATGGAGAGGGTGTGAATCGTTGGAAACCGACATATTTTTCAATTGTACATTAAGAACATCCTATCGTATTACGAATCAAATGGCGGATTTTGTCAATATTGTTATGATAGGTGAACCGCGCCTAGTCGCGCAAAAAGGGGGTGAGCGCGTTTCCTATATTCGTAATGGACGCAATAACATTGAACGAATTGTTACGCATCGTGTAAAATCCCTCATTGAATCGGGCGTAGAACCAAGTGATATATTTGTCCTGGGTGGTTCAGTAAGTGGCCCAAATAGTAATATACGTAGAATGGAGAATGCCTTGGTAGAGGCGAATATACCTACCCATGTTCCCATGAACGAAATTGTGGATAAAATGGACGAACGTATTATCCAAGGAAAGGTGGTTTTTTCTACGTTTCATAGTGTAAAGGGTCGTCAACGAAAATACGTCTTTGTTGTCGGGTTCGATAACACATATTTTTCTTTTTTCGCGCGAAATAAAGATACGACTATATGTCCAAATACCCTTTATGTGGCATGCACTCGCGCAACCGATGGTCTTTATCTCTTGGAATTTGACCAATATGATACAGATCGCCCACTCGATTTTCTAAGAAAATCGCATATAGAAATGAAACGCGACTGTATCGATTTTATGGATTTCAAAGGGATCCCCAAGAACATATTCTATGAAAACGCAAATTGCCAAGATGGTGCAATTACTATACCTACCTATCACACCACACCGACAAAAATGATTAAATTTTTACCCGAATCCGTAATAGAGGAAATATCGACTATATTAGATCGCGTATTTATACAAGATCTTGGTAAAACGGCTGAAATAGATATACCAAGTATAGTAAAAACATCGCGGGGATTTTATGAGGACGTGAGTGACTTAAACGGCATTGCAATACCAAGTATATACTATGATCACTTGGAAGACGTGTGGGGTGGTTCCGAACATGCGAAACAGAATATAGTTTTGTATGACATTATACGAGAAAAATTGGGGGATATGCGCGCTAATGATCACATGTTTCTTAGAAATTTGTTTAATGAAATAGAACCGGCAAATATGAAAACGGTGGCGGATTATTTATATTTGGCGAATATGTATGTATCCGTTTCGGAGCGTTTGTATTATAGAATGAAACAGATTTCTAAGAATGAATATTCATGGTTAACAGAAGAAATGATATCACATAGTAAGGATCGATTGAATGCTTCCATTGGCGCAGATTGTCTTGATAATGCCCCTCAATACGAAAAAACATTTATTCATTATACAATGGAACCTGAACATATTCTTATTGACGCGGCACTAAGTCGATTATATGGTCAAGATGCGCGATTTCGGTTTAGTGCCAGACTAGATGTATTAAGTGATACAACTATATGGGAAATAAAATGTACATCACAATTATCGACTGATCATTTAATACAGGTTATTATTTATGCATGGTTGTGGAAGACAATAAACCCGACGTGTCCCAAGACATTTAAAATAATTAACATTAAAACCGGAGAGATTTTGAGATTAGATGCATCCGACCAAGAAATGGACGACATATTTGTTCGAATATTACGTGGAAAATATGGTAAACTCGAACCCATTGATGATTCAGAATTCTTAGAAATGTGTTTATAATATGAATATCTGTCTGGTTCTGCGATTTGCGCGTTTCATTATGTGTCTCTTGGAATATCCGCGATAGTTCTTGTTCGTTTTATTTGATCGATTTCTAAGATTTTTACGTGTTCTCTTTTTTCGACCACCTCCTCGTCTTAGATGTTGTATTTTATCATGAACATGTTTGGCTTTGCGTATTGATGCTTGTGATAAATCTCGTGTTCTTCTGGAAACCGACTGATCATAACTTTCCGTGCTACTGCAACTTTGTTCTTCTACAACACAACCCGTATAACCAGAATATCCTATAAAATGTTTTATATCTGTAGATGAAATTCTTGAAAATTTGGCAATGTAATTTGTTTGGTAATTTATACCTGTATTGCGACCACTATCTTTAAGTTCGTCGAGCGCATCTTCGGTAATTAATGTAACCGGGAATGACCTGCCGTTAAGATTTAAATTTAATTGCATACCATCTCGACCTATTGCGTCGAGATGCATTTGGTAATCGTTATAAGAAAATAATTGGGAAAGACAAACACGTTTTTTTCGTTTTTCATCTCTTAATGGAATGCCGTCTCGACTGGTTGGTAGTACGACATACAAAAAATGCTTAAATACGGTTTTTAATTTAATTAAATCGGCATTTAACTGGGCTGTATAAGGCGAATACTCTTCTGAGGATATACCCTCTTCAAACATAGCCATTAGATTTCTATAAGTAGGCACATTTATAATATTCAACCGGTTCAAACTGTCGATAGAAAAAGAATTAACTTGTTCTCTATCCTGTCTTATTATCTCACGGATACATTTATCCATTAGCAAATCGCCTGATTGGTAAGATGATAACCAATATATTCCGGCCGTCTCGTAAAATGTCTCTTCTATAGTAAAATATTTTTGATGTGTTCGCGATCTCTTTTTTTTACCCATGTTGCTCGTTACTAATTGTTCATATTTTCGTTTAATTTCATCTGCTATCGCAGGTATATAACCTTCTTTATCAATATCATTAAAAATGGTTTTCATTATATGCGGAGTTTCATCATTATCCTCTTTCGACAAAGATATTTCAAGGGCTTCGCTTAGATTATGCGTATCGTATTCATGTCTCATTGAACCTAGTAATTCTAGATAGTTACGAGGTGTGGGCTCGATTGTGGTATAAGGAAGACCGATCGCGCGGGAATAACAAATACTGAGAATAAATATTTCAATTCCACGAATAGAAACCTCATTTTCGCGATATCCTACATCATCCATACCATGCATGCTAATAGCCAATACCGCAATTTTATCATTCGACTCTTTAACTAATGGGTCTGCAATCGATGATGCATATGATTCAATAGATGGGGATAATTTATCAGTCGACATATATAAAATATAAATATTATAGTATATTATATAATATAATCGACACCTTTTCTATAATGCGTTTTGCATGTTCGAATATCGGAACAATAATCTTCTAAACTCTCTTTGCATACGGTCTTTGTGCACTTGCGTCCAATAGACAACATAAAATCGCACAAATATTCATAACAACCATTTGTCTTTTTTCTCTTATTGTCCTGCCAACATACACTGGCCTCGTCAAAGTCGTGTAAAATTTCTGTATATGGGGATGATATTCTCTTTTTTGGCGCGGGTTTTTTTCCCGCGAAACCCGACTCCATGTCTTCGCATGATATTGTTTGCAATGGAGTATTTGTCGGAATTATCTTTACTCGGCTTCGCGTAGTCATGGAATGAATATTCGATTCGATATCGTGGGGTTGCATTTTATTATATAAATGGTACTTGTTTATATAATATACAGGTTGTATGATATTTGAATCAATTTTACCAAGAAGGTGTACCTTGATCAATATATTCCAATAAACATTCATAGAAAAAATCATAGGATATATTTTGTGCTAATTGCCCAGGAGACATAGTAACTGAACACCCACCCGTTTCCAATAAAGATACGTCGAATTTATTTATCCCGACGGTAAGTGCATGCTTTATTATCTGTTTTATTACATGCTGTCTTGATTCGTTGACATGTAAATGTAGAGATATCTTAGAAACGGGAATATTATAATTCATTATACATTGTTTTGCGATTTGTACAAAATCGGTGGGGGTCAATGTACCACATGTGTCGGATAAACATAGTTCGGTAAAATCGTAGTTTTCATGATACTCGCGAATTTCACCGCAAATATAATCTATCGATTGTTTCCCTATTAAGGGACATTCGGTAATACATGAAATATAGAGTTTTCGATTCATTGTTTCATAATAGGGCATATCTCTTAGAAATATCAACATGCTATTAAGTTCCTGTTTTGTTTCGTCAATTGTTTTGTTGGTATTTTTCAATTGGAACGTGTTTGAAACCGATGTAATAAACGATATATTTGGTACACGATTTTCTGTAGCTATTTTCAGTCGTTGAAGATTGGGAACTAACAGGTAGAACGCAGGTGGATTAGTATAATATTTGTCGGCATTTTGAGTGGCATAATGATACATTTCTATAGAATCGGACATGATAGGAAGAATCTTGGCAGACACGATAGAACCCATCTCGATCTTAGTTGGTCGTTCTTCGAATAATATATCGTGTAAAACCGACTGCTTGTATACGGTGGTATATTTTTCCGGATTGGCAGATTGAATACCGTCTCTTAACGACACGTCGAATAATATAGGATTGAGTTTACTATATAATTCCAACCGTTTTGCACATGTTTTTATATGGTGGCGTATTCGTTGAGATCGCATGGTGGGGAATTAAAGATACTCACGCAATGTGTTTATATTTTTAAATCCAAAATATGTTTGTATTTGGTATTGACGAGATGGTCGAGTGTTTCTGACGTAATGAGTTTTTCCCGCTTGAGTAATTCGGCCATATCGCGAATAAAATCCTTTGTATTTCGTATGATAAATTCAGAATAGGTATACGCGTCTTGAATTAAATATAACACTTCATCGTCGACCAGTTGTTTATACTTTTCGCTATGTTGAGGATAAATGGCATGTTTGCCCATACCGTAATAAATGATCATTTTCTCGGCCAATTTAAGTGCTTCTTCGAAATCATTAATCGCGCCTGTAGTAACACTGACATTGTAAAAAACTTGTTCCGCGATGCGACCACCCAATAGGATCATCAAGTGTTCAAATAATGCCTCGCGCGTGTAAATATTGGAAACGTCGGTTTTGAATACAGTATATGCGGGCGATTTGGGGGCCGATAAATTGATAATAACTTTTGATACCTTGGAATGATGCTTTGAAATGATTCCCATCACAACGTGACCCATTTCATGTATAGCAATATGATCAATAATATCTTGAGTGAATTTATGTTCACCAGGTTGCCATCCCACCATCATTTTATTAGTAATCTTATCAATGTCTCTAATATCCATACATTGGCGATTTTCGCGGAGTGCATTTAACATGGCCTCGTTTAATAAATTTTCGATTTGCGCACACGACAGACCAGATGTGGATTCTACTAAATCGTCAAGTTTCACCGTTTTATCGTGGGGTTTACCATCGATATGTATTTTTAATACAGAATGTCTGGTTTCGTCGTCGGGTGGTCCAATAAAAATGCGTTTATCGATGCGTCCCGGACGTACAAGGGCGGGATCTAGGAGATCGACACGATTCGTTGCACCCAATAAAAAAACACCCGAGTTATTTTTGAATCCGTCCATGGCAACCAAAAGTTCATTTAGTGTACTATCGCGTTCTGAAGATGACTGTTCACCGTCTCCAGACCTAGATCTTCCAATGGCATCAATTTCATCAATGAAAATAATACAAGGACTATGTGTTCTTGCCAAATTAAATAATTCGCGTACGCGTGACGAACCCACGCCCACATATTTTTCCTGGAATTGGGACCCAGATACACTAATAAACCCGACTCCCGCCTCACCGGCAAGAGCCTTGGCAATAAGAGTCTTACCATTTCCAGGCGGACCCTCTAAAATAAGACCCCTGGGAACACGCACATTATAATTTTGGTACTTGCTATAATTTTTCAACAAATCGACGCATTGGGCAAGTTCATCCTTAATATTAGTATACCCACCAACGTCTTTGAATGAAATGGGGGAATCGGTAACAACTTCGAAATTTTCCGACTTTTTATTCTTTCGTCGCTTGAATTTTTCAAACGTATCGTCGTCATTGCTTTTTCCATTTGAAAATAAATGATTGAAATTACTAGGATCGATTGGACCGCCGTTGCTAATAATAATGCGCAACTTGGGTGGATTAGGCTCATTTTTATTATCTATAGGTGGTTCTTCGCCGCTATATTCATTTACCGTCTCATCATCCTCATCATCTTCATCCTCGTCGAGATAAAGGAACGGATTATATTGTCGTTCACCATTTTTATTTAAAATGGCCTCGTTCTGAATGGTCTGATTCTTCGAATTCAACGTCTTTATATAATTTTCATAATACCTCTTGGAAATTGGATATTTTCGCATGTTGTCATTATAAACGCGCGTCATTGAATGTATCCTGGACATTGGAGATATAAATCCGTTACAACATGCCATGCCTACTAAGAAAAAAATGAGGTTCATATTATACAGAATATATAATATGAATTGTTATATTGTTTATTTGATAAACATTATTTTATAAACTACCTATTTCATATAAATATTGGAACTATCTGCTATAGTAAAATAATAACTATTTCGGACAGACAGGGGTTGGGACGTATTACCAGTTACATTGTACCAAATTTTTTCATTATTCGAACCCGATACTGTAACGTTAGATAATGTATCAGTATTTAAAATAATAGTTAATGGCTGAATTCTCGTATTTATTTGTAAATTTATGGCATTTTCATTTGAACCTATACAATTTAATAACGAACAAGACGATGCAACTATAAATGGTGTGACGCTTGAATAATCAGTGAAATCCTGAGTTATAACCGAATAATTCAATTGGGTCGTAGTAGAAAGGATAACATTACCAGAGTCATTCAATTGTGATATTATTGAATTGTTACTTGGATCAGTTGAATATTGCCATCCTGAAATGTAACCCGTCAAAACATGCATCGAATTAAAACGATACGCGGTTGATCCGATATCATGTGTAATGTCGGTATCCGGTATGATCGATGTATTTACATTTCCCGAAATACTTATAGGTGGGGTTACCCAATGCATACCACTCAGGCCGTCTGCTGACAAAAATTGTCCGGACGTACCATAACTTCCCATCGCGTTTATTCCATTATTGTATTGCGTTGATACATTTCCATCAACATTTATAAACTGTATTCTGCCCGCGTCAATAATCGACCTAGCAGAAGAAATATTATCGTATACAGTTATTTCACCAGATTCTATTAAAGTTCCTGTATTATCATTATTATTGAATATAGTTATACTATCAGAACTTAAATTATTTTCTATTTGATTGTTTCTTGAAATTATCAGTCCATCCGATGAAAGATCACAATTTCCATCAGGTGTTCCATTAGTTGTGGATTTATATGTTGTTTTATTTGGTTCGATCACGGTACTAAACTCGTGAGT
>Ga0114959_10001519_pt1 | contig 20173 bp, 21 predicted proteins | sample C_130625_EF_Meta_FD_87317 | JGI IMG/M metagenome (GOLD analysis project Ga0114959, IMG submission 87317) | Freshwater microbial communities from Lake Croche, Canada to study carbon cycling - C_130625_EF_MetaG | ecosystem: Environmental > Aquatic > Freshwater > Lake | place: Lake Croche, Canada... | reverse complement strand
CCCTTAATGGACCTACGAATAGTGCTGAACATCGCATCATTGTTTTTCAGTGTCATTGGAGGATTGTTATTGGACGGCATAGGGGAGATGAAAGGGTCTCCTCCGCCAGTGACCATTGGCGCAAAAGTAGTAGACTGCGGCAAGGTGGGGTTTTGAACAGGTCCGCCTCCAAGAAGATCGGCTAGATTTGTTGAACCAGTCTCCATTTGTTTATTTAGAGGCGGAGATTTCGCAAGGAGTATCTTCCGCGTGATACGAATAACACTTTCCATTCACAGAAACGACCTTGCCTTCAATATCGGCAACAGGAAGACCAAGAACAGTCTTCGTAGTAATAGGTTTATGACACAGCAGGACCGCGATACCCATTCCAACTAAAAAGGATAAAACTTTAATACTTTGAGGATTATGAAGAAGCTTTGTGATTTGAATCAAAACCATCCTTTATGTTGAGATGCGACGAAATTCAGAGAAGTGGATTCACGTGAACAATCAACTTCGTGCGTCTTGAACTTGACGCATCCAGTTGGAGTATGAAACACTTTTTTCGTATTTGGAGTTGGGAGTTGAGCGTCGCCTCTTGATGGCGGAGCAAAGACTGCGGACAGTAATAACCCAACGATTGCTCCAATAAATATCCACGCAATAGAGAACATTCTTATTTTACGCCGATAAAACAACCTTGCGAACCGCATTATTTGTAGAATTTTCTGCGATGTATAAGTTGGTCCCATTTCTATCGAGTGCAATCCCAGCAGGATTATTAAGTTTTGCAGCAGTAGCAATACCTGTATCGCCAGAATATCCTTGTGTCCCTGTTCCTGCTATTACAGTTGTTGTTCCACTTGGAGTTATTTTAACAACTTGATTATTACTTCCTGTAGATGCATATAAGTTATTGTTTGAATCACATATTAAACTATCGGGATTCATAGACCCTCCGAGTGAAGCTATATTTGTAATATCCGTATCGGTTATTTTATAAATAATCGAACTATTACTTTCATAGATTCGCGATCCATTCGGTAGAACCGCTAATCCATTTGAGCCAGTTATATTTGTAGTAAGTTCATTAAGTATTGTGCCATCCGTTTGTAGTTTGATAATTTTATTATTGTCGGTAGAAACATATATATTATTAGTTATATCCGCAGCTATTTGTAAAAAGTTTCCAGATGCACTCGTAGTGATTGTGGTAGGACTGGCAGATGGAGTGATCTTACTTATAATCTTATTATTATTGTCATCCGTGCATGCAACGTATATATTATTGTTATAATACCTAACCGCCGTTGGAGTATTAACATAAAATGTTCCAACATACCCAAGATCAGATGTTAATTGAACAACAACGTTCGCTGGACTACCAAATACTGCCCATATATTTGTTCCATTCGTTGTAATTGAGATTGGAACACTACTATTATTGTCGTATGTATAATTACTGGTGTAGGTTGCCGAAGTTCCGCTTAAAGCTACTTTAATAATGCGTTTGGTCAAAATATCTGTAAGGAATGCATTACTACCTATGACACAAATATTCTCGTATGTGCCTGAACCTGCTCCAGTAATAATATATATATTAGCTGGTGTCGTATTAACAGTAGTATGATTACTATCCACGGTAATACCAAATATTCGACTATTTTTTTGTTCTACGGCGTATATATTGGAACCATTCGTAGAAACTAGTCCTTTAAAAGCTGGGGTATTTAGCCGAACTACTCCTGCTGTGACATTAGTTCCTGAAGGAAAAGTCACTTGATTCTCGTTTGTATCTGTTGCACTTGCGATAATATTATTAGAATTCCATGTAACGACAGTCCAGGCATATACACTGTATCCTGGAGGTCCTCCATTCATAGTAAATTTGGTTCCAGCAGTGAAATAGATCGGAGGTGTAAAAGTTATTTGTAATTGCTGATTATTGCCGCTAACACGTGTGGTACTAAAGAAACTAGATGCTACAGGATAAAATATAGAATACGAGTTCCAACCAGACCAAACTATAGTGGGCTTTGGTGTGCTCCGTGAGTTGTAAATACTATATATAACGTTGGAACTGGTAGTTGCATAATAATAATTCGGATACACTGCGTTCTGAGTAATTCCAAAAGCGCCAGTTAGTGTTGGGATGTGTCCAGTTGGACCATATGTGCCACTCGAATTTAAACTGTTAATATTACCAGTCGATATAACAACCCCCAAATAATTGTAGGTATTAACCATATGTATAATATTCGTTACAGTATTTCCAGATGTTGTTCCAAATGTAGTATTGCGGACATACGGATTTAATTTTAATATTGAATTTGAAGCTGTTTTCAGAATGTATATGTTTTTACTACTATCCAATACTATAGAATTTGAAATTCCAGCTATAGCTAAACGGTATAATACTGCAAGTGTCGGAGATAAAATTACTAGTTGTGAAGGAGGTCCCGAACACAATGCATATACATAACCATTTGAATCAACTGTAAGTGCTGTCGGATTGCCAGAAAAATTGAAAAGATTCACCACTGTTCCAGCAGAAGACAGTTTAAGAACTACGCCATTTGAGTTTGTTAATGCAAAAATATTTCCAGAAAAATCAACAGATACGGATATTGTAGGTGCGAAAGCGTTGAAATTACTTACTACAATTCCAGATGAATTTATCTTAGTAATTTGGTTAGATGTATTATTTGAAACGTATATGTTTCCTAGTGAATCTAGTGCTATTCCTCCAATAGTTATTTCGCTTGAATAGAATGAATTCACGAAACTTCCAGAAGTTACTCTAGCAATAATATTTGTTCCATAGTTCGCATATATGTTTCCAATTGAATCCACTGCAACTCCATAAATATTTGTTAGACCAATGTATGTCGAAATATAAGTTCCAGTAGAATTTAGTTTAACAATTTGATTATTTGTCGGATCCGCAATGTAGATATTACCAGAAGAATCAGTTGTAAGGGCATACGGATAATTGTTTGGAAGACTTATTTCCAATACCATGACGCCAAGTAAAGTCAGTTTTACAATTGCGGTATTGCATGAAAGATATAAGTAATCGCCCGATATATATATTGAATTGGAGGTATAAACGATATTCAACTGGGTTTGATTACCTGCTGTATCCACCTTAACAATTGTTCTATTATAAAACAAAATATACACATTTCCATTTGAATCGACAGCGACATCTATTGGAATACTACCTCCTCCACTAAAAAACGTATAAATCAATGGAATAAACGGTGGAGGAGGTATTCTGGGACGGTCCTTATTACATCCGCAAACTTGTGAATAATCGATAGGGGAATAATTAACATCAAGACCACATCCTGCTATAGATCCCTGTGTCAAATTTCCTACTCCACCAGGCAATTGAGCCTTTGTGTTTTTCACAGATGCTGAAAACCTTAGTTTGTTCGTATAAGAAGATGCAGACGGCATCTTACTTTACTTCCTTTTTAGGTTTTAGTTTACGAACTTTCTTTTCTTTTGGTGGTGCCTCTTTTATTTCAACACCTTCTTTTGGTAAAAGAGGTTCTTGAAGTGCCTTAAAACGCTGTTCCGCCACCTCGATAGGCAAATCCTTGTACACCAGCTCCAGTTTCAGTTTTAGGAAGCTGTCCATACTCTGTTGTGGGAACATTTCTTACCGCATTATGCCACGTCTGTGGTTCAAACGGAATCTTTTGAAGTTCTTCTGGAACTGCGGTTCCGTAGCTGGAGTAAAGAAAGAACACAAAAGAGCCGACGACGATGATGAATAGAGTGATATTGAACCACCATGAAATAACGGAATCACGAACAGACTTTGCCCATAAGAGATTGTTTTCCATATTTGACAAATTATCTTGGACAAGATGGAGCATTATTATTCAAACTGAAATATAGCATAGATAAATAAGCGTAAGACAAATGTCTACCTACTATGGAATACCACTTTTATTGGGAAGTGCTGGAGCTTACGTAGTCGCAAAGATGTTCGAAGAAGATGTATCGCCGCCAGAATACGACGAGGGCGATATCCCGTATGCGACCGCAGTTTCTGAAAACAAGGGGTTCTTTGGCGAAGAAACCTCGCCAGGTCCTCTTCCGCAAATCGGCGAAGCGAATATAAACTCGCCTACATCTGGAATTGGGTCTCAAGTTTCGCACGAGGGCAATATTGTTAGCGAATCTACTGGAGCGCCAGTGAACGTTCAACAAACTCCTGGTTCTTCGTGGTTTTCGGCAGGTCCTACAAATATCACCGTGTCGCCAAACATACAGTCGGCACCTCCTCAGCCATCTATGTTCCCATCATTATTAGGCCCAACACCTAGTGAGCCAACTACGTCGTCCTCAATGTTTGGATCAACTCCTACTTCTTCCAGTACTCTTACTTCCCAAGGTCCTCCAGGTCCTCCTGGCGGTAATGTAACTGCTCCTGGTCCTCCTGGCGGTAATGTAACTCCTCCTGGTCCTCCAGGTCCTCCTGGTCCTCCTGGTCCTCCTGGTCCCCCTGGTCCTCCTGGTCCTCCAGGTCCTCCTGGTCCTCCTGGCGGTAATGTAACTGATCCTACTGCGTCCCAATCATCTATAATGCCTTCATTATTTGGAACAGCCCCTCCAACTCCTGCTTCAGATACTACTGTGATGCCGTCTGGACCGCGTGGAACTCCTGCTCCTCCATTCGGACCTAGAGATACTAACAATTGTCCAAAAGATGTGAATCCTGAAAATCCGTTTGGTCCTCGGGATATGAATGACTGTAAAGACGATGAAGAACAATCCCTGCCATTCATACGACAAGGCTCAATATCAGCAGGACCACGATTACAAGTTAGTGACGGCTCTACATCGTTGAGAAGGCAGCAGCCAATATCAGTAGCACCTCCACCTCCACCAGAACCAGTAGTAGCTCCAGAACCAACGCCAGAACCAGAACCAGAACCAGAACCAGTAATAACTCCAGAACCAACGCCAGAACCAGTACTATCACCAGAACCAGCACCAGTAGTTGAGTTAGCTCCAGAACCAGCACCAGTAGCGGAACCGATAGTAGCCGCAGAGCCAACGCCAGAACCAGTACTATCACCAGAACCAGCACCAGTAGCGGAACCGATAGTAGCCGCAGAGCCAACGCCAGAACCAGTACTAGCACCAGAACCAGCACCAGTAGCGGAACCGATAGTAGCCGCAGAGCCAACGCCAGAACCAGTAGTTGAGTTAGCTCCAGAGCCAACGCCAGAACCGATAGTAGCTCCAGAGCCAACGCCAGAGCCAGAACCAGCAGTAGCTCCAGAACCAATCATAGACCCAAACTCAGTAAGAGGACGAGCAGCTATGTTGAACGCTACTAGTTCTAAACCTGTAAGACCTCAGTTTAGACCACAACTTCGTGATGAAAGTTTTGGATATATTGGAAATTTCCGTAATGTCAGTACACCTCGTAATAGTGGAAAGGGACGCAAGAAGAACCGCACTAAACGGAATCGCAGAAACTAGATTTGATATTTAACTTTTCAAGTAATGTATTGATATATTGATTTGTTGATTGGTGTGTACATATATGCACGTCTTTTGTTCGTGTTGCGACTAGAAGACGTATACATTCATACTGTTCCTTTGAGTTCAAACTCTTCATACAAATATTCACGCGATTTTCCTTATACAACAACTGTTCTCGGATGACGTCCATTATTTAATAAGACCCCAAGCTCTTCGTATATGGGTTCTGCTTGAACGCACTTAGTAAATCAGGGTTGTTGCGTTCTACATTAATGTCCTCCTGAAGAGGCTGGTTGTAGCGGTAAGAACCAAGCTGACTTGCCTCCGTGTTAAGAACCTGCTGCGGAGCATTAAAGCGAGTCGCAGTTTGTAGCATGCTATCCATATCATACTTCGACTGTGCTGAATACTGCTCTGCCCCAACAGATGTTCCCATTCCAGAGAGTCCAGCGGGTCCAGGTCGTCCCTCGGCAGTCAGCTTCATGAACTCCTGATAAGGCTCCGTGAAGGCACGAATATACGACGTGAAAGAACTCACTCCAGCTCCAGCAGGGTTATTGTGGTGTACCGACGTGGTTTCACGTGCCTGTTCCTTCATTGGTTGGTCCGTATATATGCGAGGAGCCGTTTGAACACCCACTGCGGTATTCGCACGATCCATTCCAAGAACTTGGAAACGGTCAGGCTTGTTCTTCTTCACATCCGCCTGAATCCCTGGTTGCTTGATAATGGAAGCACCCTGAACAATAGGTTGTTCATACGACAACTTTTCATTTCCAACAACACGAATCTCGTCTGTCGTTTTCGGCATAGAATATTCACGCATTTCCTGTTGCTGAAATCCACCCTTGGGAATGTTGGTGTATCCATCGTTCACGCCAGGACCAACTTGGACTTGCTCAATCGGAAACACATTATTCATTCGCTGACCAGTGACCATACGTGACTGCATGAAATCAGATTCATTTGAGTTTCCAAATGGGTTTCCAGTCGCAGGCTTTGTGTCAAAGAACGACTTGACTTCGCGTTTCTGGAAATACTCCTTTCCAGCTCCAGAATGATTATCAAGGATTCCATTGGTAGCACCAGAGTACATTGACTGTGTCACACTAGCTCCAAAAAAGGGGACTTCATTACTATGTCCCTTCTTAGGTTCTTCTGCCTCCTCTTTATCCTCTGCCGTCCCAGTCATAAAGTTCGGAATAGTGAAATGTTCGTGTGGAGCAACAGGTTGCTGATTCGCAAGAACATAGCCGACCGTTCCCAGTCCAACTAAAAGTGCTAGTTCAATCATCTTTGTATTTCGTGACTAGTTTTTATTACGATAACATACCCCACATAGACCATCCAAATCGGTTGAATGGAGATACCTTTATCTTACCTGATTCTTCCTTGTATTTGTTAATGAGGTCTTGGTTTTCAGTATCAAGGGAAACAGGATATTTGCGGTTATTACAGTTCGGTTTTGTGCCGTAACAGTTGACGCCGAGCTTTAACGATGGATCAAAGTATCCGCCATTGATTCCAGGACGACCACACCGTGTTCGTTTCTTCAGATCTAGTTCCTGCTGGAGTTTCTCCCACGTCTTTTCCTGTGTCGGAAACAACGCCATTCCACCTAATGTCCAGCCGTATCCGCACCATTCTGCTCCCTTCGCATACGCGTTCTCAACTTGGTCATACGTTGCGAGTTCGGCATTATAAGCAGCACATACCGCAGGTGCCTCTTCATACGTATACTTGTTTCCAGAAATATGGAAGACTTCACGTAATCCACCAGGATTGTCTGGAAGCTGACCCTTTGAGAAAATATCAGAGGCTCCAGTTGGAATAACATTCAAGTTCCATCCAAGCGATACAATGGGTGCGTCCAAAAGCTGGGCGACGTATACGGAAATCCCAACTAAAGTAAGTGTAACGCCGACCGCCATAAGACTCCAAGTTGTAGCGTATACTGCTCCTACAAGAGCAATTACTGAAAGTATGAAGACATATCTGGGGACCGCATACATCTTTCGTTATTCTTCTAGCCGATAATAAATCAACATTCTCATAGCTGTTGAAACAGGGAACTGTCTAGGTCCGTGTTCAACTATATTTGTATCGTCAATAAGAAACCACGACGAACCTGGCGGCATATCTCTTCCAAACGCCCACCAGTGTGCGCCATTATAACATATGACACTACAAAGCGCATACTTATGCTTATTCAAAACGAGAATACTGGAGTAATCAATAGATGTGTTTGCGAGTGGAGCGTGGAATACCATACATTTTGGGAATCCTCCAATGAGTTGTTGACGCATACCTCCTTTGGACTTACAAGATTCACATTCCCATTCAGAAATCTCATACGGTTCCACTGTTTTTGATATACATTCTGAAAGCGATACGTGTCTTCCTTCAATCGCATCAAATGAGAACTCAATAATAGAATCAGGATTCAAGTTCCTTTTCTTACACATTCTACATTCCATAGAATGCGCAATCTTGAAACGACACAGCTCATCTAAAAATGGAAGTTTATCACACAAATAGTTAAAAAGTTCGTGACTATCTCCGACATCTAATCCAGCAGGAAGAGTGTCGGTTCTTACCGCCTCAAAGAACTCTTTTAGTCCAGTTTCGCCCTTTGTCTTCCATATTTTACAAAGGTATTCATCTATCACATTCCCCTTTTCAAACTGGGATGCGGAGTAACGTTGTTGCACATCAGGAATACGAAAAAATGCCTGAAGAGCAGCATTGACCCAACAACTACCTCTATAGTTCTGAAGTCCGAACATTGTTCTAACTACTGATTTCTTTGTTTAAAGTTTAGCGATGAAACCCAGAAAAGTCATTCAAATAGGGTTCTGGCGGACTTGTTTCTGGATTCCACGATTTCATAAATGGCTTGTACATGAACACGCCAGCATACGCTTGATTTTTGGTAGCTGTATCTGACGAAAACTCGCCGTTATCAGGATACATCGCCTGTTTTTCGGCGTTCGGTATTTCATTCTTCTGGCTAGGAAAGCCGTCGCCGTTTGGACCATACACTTCGGGGTAGTCTCCTTCTGTGCGAGGACCCTGTAAAGGTCGCGAACACGTACTCATTTTCTCGAATGGTTTCAAAATCAGTGAGAGTGCGAGCATACAAAGGAGGAAGGCAACAAGCTGCCACGTTTTCATCCTATTGTGTAATAGAGGGAATGGATTTGAATATAATTTCACTTTCCGTATTTGGGTGTCTGTTTTTATACGGAGCCTATTTATACTGGAAAAACTATCCTATAAGTCCTATTGAGAAATCGCAAATCACGCCGTGGGGGCAACAGGTAGGTCGAACAAAAAACATTCAGTCCAAAACGGGGGACGCATCAATGTTCATTCAGTCGCAACGTAGAACAGCTATTAAGAACGGCGGGTTTGGAATCAATAATATGGAAGGAGCGGTCACTTATTATGCGATTACGCGGTTATGCCCTTGTCCGATTGGGAAACCGTGTTGTTGTGGAGCAGCCGATGGTGGAACTGCTACGGATGTTACAGATGCTGTATATGACGGCGGAAATGCAGATGGTGCTGGGTTCAACTTTGATGGAGGAAATGCTTGATAAAGAATAAGATGGCATGCCCTCCTGGCCATATCCAAATACGACGAGACACGAACGCAAACTGGACAGGCACAAACCCAAATCTTCTATCTGGAGAATTAGGGTATGCTACCGACACACAAACACTCAAGATTGGACCAGGTAATTGGAGTTCTGCTACCGTAGTCTATCCAAACGGAGGGCCATCGGGACCTTCTGGACTTTCAGGGACGGATGGATTTCCGGGTCCTACGGGTCCCACTGGACTTCCAGGAACGAATGGAACGAATGGAACGAATGGAGTTACGGGTCCTACTGGGCCTACGGGTCCTACTGGGCCTACGGGTCCTACTGGGCCTGGTAGTAAGGATATTATTAGCATTAGAGATTTTGGAGCAATTGGGGATGGAGCCAGTCATCCATTATCAAGTAAATTTGCAACTGTTAGTGCAGCTCAGGCTGCATTTGGTATTACTTTACCATCTTTAACTACATTTACAATTACATCATTTCCATCAACTACGTCGTTTTGCATTACCGTGGCAAGTAGTGTTGCTATATCTGGGTTTGCGGTAGATCTAACATGTATAATTACTGGAACAAATGCAGGAACCTATACGGTATCTAGCATAGATTCGCTACGCAATATAATAACAATTAAAAATTCAACATTTTCTACTACAGGGATCGTAAGTAGCACTACAGTTTTCGGGAACCAACTTGCGTATGAAATTGATTTTGCTGCTATTCAAGGTGCCCTATCCAGTTCTACAAATAACTACTTTTTCTTTCCAGCGGGGACGTATCAGTTAGGCGGAAACTTCATAAACTTAACTGGAGTCTCAAATAAATTTTTCTACGGGTCTGGGCCAACTTCAAAGATAACAAGCTCATTACAGATTAATCTCTTTCAATTAAACAGCGGGTCGTGTAGCGATATAAAGTTTTCAAATATGTCTTTAACAACTGATTACAATAGTAGCAGCGATTCTTCTATTCAGTTATTCCCAACATCGGCGGTTGATAATACAGGGCTAATTACTCTTACTGCTTCCAGCACCGATACATTTTGTTCATTAATGTATCCTGTAGCATGGAATTCAACAAGATCACAAATAGAAGTTTTAAATAACTCTACTGGACTTTATGTTGGTCAACCTGTTATATTCACTACAGTAACGGGGGGAGAGACTGTACTTACTGCTAATACTACCTTTTATCTGATAGCACCAGTTAATGTTAGTTCGTCATTTCCTATCGCTTTAGGGAAATCACAAATTACATCGGGTCCTCTTATAGCTTCAACTAGAACAACATTTACAGGAACCATGCTTACTGCGAATACTATAATAACTGGTTGTTCTGGAACAACCATAAATGTAACAGATTCTCAACAACTGTATGTTGGTCAAGGAATAATCTTTTTCCCAGAAATGACGGGAATAACAGGATTCGCAACCCCAAGTTTAACGACTGTTTTTTTCATTAGAACGGTAGATAGAACCTTAAATACCATTACCATATCAGATACAAAAACTGGCGGATCTATTTTGACTGTCAATAATGGACCATGTGCCGCAATTGCGTTATTTACGGCAAGCACCATAAATGTTCCATCAGGAAGTACATCAACAACTCTAACATTGTGGCCGATCCAAACTTATTTTGACGACGCGACATTTCCACTTACATGCAGCTTACAGTTTACAGCTGCAAACCCGTTTGGAGCTGGAAGTGGTCTCACCGATTTTAAATCAATGTCATTAAGTCCTTCCAGTCCCTCACGACAAAACTTTTATGGAATATTTAAATTACTCGGGAAAGTATCTAACGTAACCTTTGACACATGTATATTTTCTGGGGGTGATGCAAATACACAAGCACTTGAATTTGTTTCAAACAATGATGTAAGTACTCTATCAGGACTGACATTTTCATCATGTAAAATATTAAATTTTGGAAGAATCGCAATTGAGGCACAAATTCAGATGCCTCTTGCACTATTGAATGCAGACTTAGTTACCAAAATAGTTGTTAAAGATTGCTACTTCTTAAACTGTGGCTCATATATGAACTATGATGGTGGTGGAACTGCCTCAATTGGAATGGGAGTATCCTTGAATGGAAATGATCATGTTATTTCAAATAATATTTTTGAGAACTGTCAGTTTCCAATAGAGCTTTTTGGGTCAAACCATATTGTATCATATAACAAGTTTAGAAACACTACTAATAACACTGCGTATAATTATGGAAAACCAATTGGAATATCGCAAGATTATATATCATCGAATAACAGGATTGTAGGAAATGTATGCGAAACGTCTGGGTTAGGATGGCAATCAAACTGTTATCTTTACAACCAACGTGATCTTGTTATGAGCGATAATATTTGGCTATTTGGAAATTCATTTTTTGAGTTTCATAATTGTCAGCGATCAAGAATAACGAATGATAAATACGATACAACGGGGCAATACACAGTAAATTTTTACGGCGGAAAAAGCTTTTCAACAAAAGTTAGTTCTGTAAATTCTTCAGGTTTCGGATTTTATAGTAGTTCTATAATTCCTTTCCGAGGCACATATGTCGCAAATGCCATTTATGGATACGTTGGAGCAGGCGACGATACATCTTCTACTCTTTCTTTGCGTGCTCTTAATCTTACACTGAACTCCCCAACTTCTGGGGCATTTGCAAAACTATCGTCTGGACATTTTGCAGTAATAAATGCATTTCCAACATCTACTACATTTACAACATCAACAGATGTAACAAGCTTAATAACACCTGTAACAGCTGCAATCGTAGCTAGTGCAACTACAGTAACTTATACTTTGTCTGCAGTGACAGGCACTTGGCTTGTAGTAGGTAATCCTGTTGATATTACTGGAATGTCACCAGATGGATTCAATGGACGTGGAACAATCGCAAGTTTGGATCTAGCAAATAATAAGATAACTGTAAATATCACGTCTGGCTTATCGACTAGCGCTACACCCACTGTATTTGGAAAAATCGCAGCAACTGTAATAATATCAGGATATTACACTGCCGCAACTACAGCTGCAAAACAAAATAGTATTGTACCACCTGCAATTACGAGTATAACATTTGCAAGCAGTCTTTCTACAGTTACTGTAACTGGAGCGTCATTCGCAACAACTTCTGCACAATCAACTTTATCCCCTTATGGAGCTGGATTATTTTTAGCGTCTGGTCTTATAACTTCTTTACCCACTTCTACAACATGCGTCACAACCGCTACGAGTTCTACAATATCTGTAGGAATGCCGTTATTAATAGGAGTAAATACTGCGGCAACAAGTTCATCTACAGGTGCATATATTATTTCTGCGATCAATGCTTCTACATCGACATTGACATTGACAAATGCGTTTGTTAGTAATGGCGTAGCGACACTTTGCTTTGACCCACTTAATATGTCAAATGCGTTCAATTTTGCCCGCGTTGCATTCAGAGTTGGATCATCTATAACAGTCGCAATATCTGATTCTGGGTCTGCAAATGCAGCCGCGTTAAGTGGGACATATACTGTTCTAGCCGCAAATACAAACGCTTCAAATAACCCGTATCCTACAACGATGACGGTATCGTATCTTTGTGATGCAACAACAAATACATCGACTAATTTAACTGGAACAATAACAGGACTTGGTGCAGGTGGTCCTGGTTTTTCAGTCGATAATCAGTTTTTGAATTCTCAGTTTTACACGAATAGAACAGTAAGTACAAATTATTCTACTGGAGTGGCTGGAGTTCAACTTGCAGTATTTAGAACATCTGATGCTGCCATCCCCGCTTACCAACTTAATACACAAATTAATACTATATCAGATACTTCGCTGATAGGATGCTCATTATTCAAAGGTAACGGCGGAAAAGTAACTACTGTTGCCACGACGAATACAGAGCCTGTGAAAACGGTGCTTTCTAAACAAATGTCAACTGTTTCAAACATTACTCAGCCAACAAATCTTAGAAATATCCCATTGGCGTCTGGAAATACAACACAGTATGGGCTTTTACACGTCGCTGGAGGGTTTGGTACAACGAATACGGGAATCATAGATCCACTCGGATTTGGAGGAATCACAACCGTCGTTTCTTTCCCATCAACTTCTACATTTACAGTTTTATCCACTGCGGGTATGACCGCGTCAGCTGGTCAGCCTGGAAACACAATATTCATTTCAAACTCCTACGTAACAGCTGCTGGAGCAAACAACGGAACATTTACTATTACAAATATTAGTGGAACAACTATAACGGTATCTGGAACTCCATTTACTGTTTTTACAAGTGTTCCGTCTGGATGGTCAGGAGCCGCTACATGTACTGTTCCTCACGCTATTGTTTCATCATTTACATCATCGACGGTAACTCTATCAGCCGCAAATACAAATTTTGCGGTTGGAAACCAAATAACTATTTCAGGATGCTCTACAACTACAAACAACGGGACATTCATTATTACAGACGTAAATAGTGCAGTTATTACAGTATTTGGAACACCATTCACGGCTGGAATACCATCGCCGACACCCGGATTCGCTACATCAACGCTTCTATCAACAACAGCAACCTCATCAACTACGATTAGCAGTACAAGTAATGCTGGCAACACACTTATTGTTGCTTCCGCGACTGGAATCTCTAATGGAGCAACTGCATTTATAACTGGAAATAGTGTAACTGGTAATAACGGAATATATAAGGTAAGTGGTGTATCGGGAAATACAATCACACTTAAAAATACTACTGGAACATCTGTAGCGCTCACATCAACATCGGTTAGTGGAACATTTACCTTTATGACAAATGCAGCAACGATTACTTCTATTACCGACGCTGGTAATATCGTAGTAAGTAACACTTCTGCCGCGGGTTTAGGGTTTGTAGCTATAATAAGTGGAAATACCACAACTGCTAATAATACACAATATTTGGTAAGCGGTATATCTGGATCTACAATCACACTAGTATCACCTACAAATGGTTCAGTAAATCCAATACCAACACCTTCGGGGACAGGAACAGTAACTTTTTTGAATTTAAATAATACAACATTTGATGCAATTATTGGTGCTCCATACTTTGCAAACGTAACGGGGAAAAATTTTCCAGCTAGTTCTTTCACACACACACCAATAACTATAGGATTTCGTGCTACATACTCAACAACCGACGGAGTAATTGCAGGATATGTCAACACATTATTTCGCGCAATAACATCTACACAAAACACGACCGGAGTTTGTACGTTTTTACCTTCAATACCATCAGCTGATAATACAACTGGTGGTCCAGGGAGTTCAACTCCTGCAATAGTTGTATTTCCAGTGTTTGGAGCTGACAGTACTGGACTTTCTAAAATTACTATCGTTGTTTCGTCCCCTGCATGTGCAAACCCAAGCCAACTTGGATTATTCATGATGTCCGTAAATATAGACTCATTCAACGTGCCAACTTTAGTTATTCCAACAACATCGTTATCATTGTAATAAACTAGTTAAACGTAAACAGATATATGGTCTGATTCAGGTCTGCGACAATCGTGTCGCGAATATTTAAGAGTTCAGTATCTGTCCTCGCTATCTTCTTTGAAAGTGTGGTTGTCATCCACGCGACCGCAGACCGCAAGAACTGAGTGGCCTGTTTGTCCGTAAAGTTATGAAGCACAATAGAATGTCTTCCAGTTAATCGCGGACGACCGTATTTTCCAATATAGACCTCTACAAACTGGTCGATATTGGCATCCAGTTTCGTTACAAGGTCATCGGTAGCTTTGTGACGAGGAAAACTCATCGTCTGCCAATGATACAGCTTGATTTGATTGCGTAAAGTCATCATTACATGAACAACATCGGCGGACATTTACTTTCTCGCAGGAAGAGTTTTATCTAAAGGCATAGCTTCACTCGCAAACAGACCGTTAATAACAGCCGCATTTGTCGGGCTTACACCTTCCCACGTAGCAGACATCGCGTCATACTTTGCTTGAACAGCAGGGTTCGCAGGTGTTAATCCTTGAAATCCAGTCCACCATTTATTTCCATCTGTCGCAGGGTATTTCGATACAGGAGGAGCCGCACATATCGGATGGTCCTGGTTCCCAATAGCTTGTGTGTATCCAAACCAACTTGATTCCATTTGTTTGTAAGTAATAAAAGAATGAAAGATTTGAGTTCCGAAGAACTCGATAAAGTGCTTGATTCTTCCGAACCTGTCGCTATATTTTTCTACAGCGAGATGTGCGGACATTGTAGGAGAATGCAAGAACCTTGGAATGAACTTGAGAAAGAAAAACCTTCTATGAAGTTCGTGAAAGTTGAAGCGAACAATATTACGCCAAAGGGAAAGAAAGTATTGAAAACTATAGGGTTTCCTGAGTTTCAAATACGTGAAGGAAAGAAGACAAAGAAACACGCAGGTGGTGAACAGCCGAAAGAGAAACTACGTCAGGAACTATTCGGTACTGGAGGTGGAAAGAGGCGTCGTTCCTACAGGCTTCGTCGTAGAACTGGGAAGACCCGCCATAGAACCGCGCGCAGGAACGTGTCCTTCTGATAGGAGCTTACCTCCACGTGCTAGAGGAGCCGCTGACGTATCAGGCTCATCATATCCCTTTGCTAGCCACGATAAGAACGCATCTTGGTCATTCGGTACTTTCGCAGACTGAAGTGTGTGGAATGTTCTCATTGCCTGCGTCTGGTCAAACAGGTCGCTCGTGTCCATATGAATATTGCGTGTCTGCTTGAATGCCTTGTATATTTCTGCACGAACCGATTTATCACTGACAGGAGCAGCATCAGGACGATCAGGATTATCGCCAATCTCTGTCAGCTGTACGTTCATAAACGGGTTGTCTGGAGTCGGCATCGTATATTTCTTGCTGGAGGGTCCTGACGAGTTCAAATATGATTCAATCTTACGACCGTTTGGAAATAGGGAGAACAGCACGACAGTCGCAAGTGCGACAATCGGCACCGCGTTTAAATACATAGACTCCTTCGTTGCTACAAACAGGAGTATGGATGAATATACCGAGAACCGAAGTACGGAATTTAACGCTTCGGTCGTAGTCATATTTTGAGTAGGCACAAACCGCGTCCATGTATCTTCACGAAACAATGATGCTGGATCTTTGAACCAAATTTGTTCACTCATCTTATCTTATCATTCTCTTTTTTCATTGCGTCTCTTCCACCGAGCTTGGAGTCGCAACCTCGCAGCCTCCGATCCGTGACTATTACGACCAGCAAGTAAGTTTGCTGGAACTCCACCAGGACGCCTTCCACCCACGCCGAGTGCCTCGCCAAGTATGTTTCCAAACAGGGACTGAATCTTTGTCTTTATGCCTTCAACATCGTTCATAAGTTGATTCTGCGTCAACTGTCCTCGCTCAAGTTTCTGTTTCAAAATACGCTGAACAGTTTGAATGGCTCGTTGGATAGTAGGGTGTTCTGGGTTACGGAAGATTTCAACTAACTGAGTTGGGTTATCAACTGAAAGTCCCAGTGATGGAACATCGACCTCTTCCAGGATTTCCAGAAATATCTTCGCACTTCTTAAGTTTGTGATGTAATCAAACACCTCCTGAAAATGATCTTCAGCGTGTTCGTCATTCAAAATACGATCAACTTCGGCGTTCGTCTGACCAGACGAAGACCAAAGTGTCTTTGCAGTATTCAAAAGCTTTCCCATCTTCTCCTTCATATCTCCGTGAAATACGGACGACATTAAAGACAGATGTAGATGCTTCCAAATGGATTCATCGGAATCAAGTTCGTCCAATCGAACTCCAAATAAAGTGAGTTCATTGGTTGAGAAAAATTCGGGATCGCGTTGAAGAATCCTCATTGTATGGGGATACATCGCCTCCAGTTCCCCAATATTTATGTCGACATTCACATCCTGAAATACAGTTTCAGGGTATGATGTGCGAAGTTCCGTCAAAAATGTTGTGAGTGTTTCTGTTGGGTCCATATTTATATATCTGCTCCACGAATGTCTTAAAGCTTCATTTACGCACGGTTTCCACCACGAGAACCCATTAGACGACGCTCGTCGTCGCTCAGGCACACACATCCCTGATCGGTATTGAAAGCAGAAGGGCAGCAACTGCTATTCACCTTCGGGTTCGCTAGAAACATAGTGGTTTCAACTCCGCCAACAGGCGCACTTCCCTCAGGCACCTTTTCATTCGGGAGCCATCCTGACGCACCTGCGGTACTCATTCCATCATACGGACCCATGCGACTTCCGCCAGTAGGCGCTCCGATTTCCTTTTGCATGAATGTTTCACGTTCAGTGGGAGCACGTCCGCTCATAGAGTATTGTGCGAGTAATCCTGCGACAACGACTGCCACAAAAAGGGCGACTATGAACAACGTTTTCTTCATTTGTGTATGTGTATCTATTTTTTACGAAGCATACTTTGAAAATATATGGAAGATATAAGACAATGGGTTCAAATAATCCTAGAAGGATAGACTGGGATACATTTGACTGGAATGCGATTAATACATACGAAAGGGTTCCGATAGAAGCCCACGCTATGCGGTTTACAACGGACGGTAGACCTCTGAACGTCGTTCCAAATGATGTAAGGATTCGGTTATACGATGAATGGATTAATAGACCTGAAACTGGAGAATGGGACGACTCTTACCCAATGGAGTTATTTCCAGATCAACCTCTTCCGCCATCTTCTCCTCCTATGGATGTTCCACGAGGTTCAGAAGACGCGATTATGGGTGCTGATATAACTGAAGGAGTTGAGATGACTGATTTTGATAATGAACGCAGTTTTAACCGTTATTATAAAAGCACTACCTACGCAGCTCTCAATGGGAAGAATCCGTTCACGCGACTACCAATAGATAGAGCTAGCATTCGCAAATACAGTGCGCATATTGTCGATACGGGAGCTGCTCGTAGAACAAGACGCAAACGTGGTCGTAAGTCCAAGACAAAGAAACAGACATCCGGAAAACGGATTCGTAAAGCAAAGATCAGTAAACGTCACTGATACTATGGATTACTCGTTATTGTCTCTTATTGAGCTTAAGAAGATCGCACGCGACCATACTCCCAAGATTAAGTTGTATTACACGATGAAGCGTAAGGAGTTGATTGAAGTTCTATCACTGAAAGAGTTTCCAGAGCGTATGAGAATCGAAAAGATGAGAGTTGAAGAGCTAAGGGCAGAAGCAAAGAACCGAGGTCTAAAGGGATTTTGGAAGAAGGATAAAGATACGCTTCTAAAGCTTCTATACCCGAACTCGCAAGAGGATGATAAGAATAATGACCATACAAAGGAACATAATGACCCACAAACAAGTGAAGGCGAGTAAGTACGGATACAAATACGATACGACTCTCGCTAGAATCGGCTTCAATACGTGAATCTCAAAAAATAACTGGAACTCGGAAGAACTGAAAAACGCCACAGGGTCGGCGAGTGGGTGCTTTTTCATTCTTTTTTGTCTTGGATTGGATATAAACACAAGATGAAAACTACAGCAGCCACCACTCGTCTAGCAATGGTTCTCGGCGGAATTGTTCTTGTAGGCTATTTACTGTCTAACTACTCTTCGATGAAGAGTGTTATTGGAGAGGGACTGGAATCTGCGGCGACTGGTTCCACTGCTCCTCTCGCGGACTCTGCTTCTGGTCCTGCGTCAAGCTACAGCGTTGGCGGAAACGCCCAGCCCGTTGAGTCTGTCCAGGGTCGCCACCCCTCTACTGCGGCAACCTACACGGAGTCTACCCTGACGACGGGTGAGCTGCTGCCGAAGGGTCAGGTCGGTGCGTCTTGGGATGCCGTGAATCCTCAGGGAATGGGTGACATCAAGGGACAGAACTTCCTTGACGCTGGATACCACGCCAACACCGCGATTGCTGGTGTGTCCCAGACGAACCGCAATGCCTCTTGGGATATCCGCTCCGAGCAGCCGAACCCTCAGGGTACGGTTGGTCCTTTCCTGAACACCACGATTGAGTCCAACCCTTTCAAGCGTGGACTGGACGCTTAAATTCTTTTGAATGAATAAATGACGGAAGAAAGCAAGATAACCAAGTCGGTATCAAATGATGTTGTGTCTGGATACTTTTACATTATGTTTATCGTCGCACTGATTGCGACTGGTATTCTTGTTCTGTCGGAGCTGTATGTTCTTGCTTCAAGCCCTCGTCGTGGACTTGCTATGATTATTCGCACAGCACCCACGATTGTTTTGGCGGTGCTGAACTCTATGTGTCTCTACATCCTCAGTGTCCGTTCTCTCCACTAAACAAAGTATAATGAAAGAATAATGATACCTGCCGCCATTTTAGGAACAGGACTTGCCGTTGCGTATGCTGTTACGCGTGGCCCAACAAACCTTGTGAGTGTGAAAAGTAATCGCACGAATCAGAGTTATCAAGTCCAAAATTTACCGGACAAACAGGATGCGTGCGAATGCATGGCCAACATTCAGGACAAACTAAACACTCTTTTGGACCGATACAAGGGTGACCCGAATACGGCGGCAGACCAGCGTGTTCGTATTATGATTGAACGTTTCAATCCCCAAAACATATCAGAGAACAATATTGACGCAAATACGACATCGTATTCTGAAAATAAAGGAGACAAGATAGTTTTGTGTCTTCGCGACAAGAAGAAGCCGTATCCTATTATTGATGAGAACACTATCATGTTTGTGGTGCTTCACGAGATGGCACATTTAATGACGACAACGATCGGACACACTCCAGAATTTTGGGCGAATTTCCGTCGTATTCTGAAAGACGCATCCGCTGCCGGCGTATATCAGGAAGTCAATTATGCGAAGTCGCCAGTGGAGTATTGCGGTATGACTATCACGGATTCGCCGCTATAATAAGTATAGGTATGAGACAAGATGCTTGAAACAATAATTCAAGATATCGTCACGAAGGAAAGGTCTCCTGTTTCCTTCTTTCCTGACGATACGATAGAAGTAGTTCGGCAGAGAATAGGAATAGTCGTAAACACGCATCCGGATAGACTATTCATTCTTGCTGAAATGCGAAGACCTAAAAAGTATTTCATGGAT
>Ga0114959_10001518_pt1 | contig 20174 bp, 17 predicted proteins | sample C_130625_EF_Meta_FD_87317 | JGI IMG/M metagenome (GOLD analysis project Ga0114959, IMG submission 87317) | Freshwater microbial communities from Lake Croche, Canada to study carbon cycling - C_130625_EF_MetaG | ecosystem: Environmental > Aquatic > Freshwater > Lake | place: Lake Croche, Canada... | reverse complement strand
TAATTTACCAAATCTACCAATACCAATACCTTATCCTTATCCTGCACCTGCGCCAGCTCCTAGTCCTGCTCCTTCTCCTAGTCCTGCTCCTGCTCCTGCTCCTAGTCCTAGTCCTGCTCCTAGTCCTAGTCCTAGTCCTAGTCCTAGTCCCGGTCCTCCGAATAATTCTAAATTTAATTACCTGAAAGATGAATTATCCTATTTAATTGAAGTTAATGCTATAGAAGAAAAAATACCATCTATTTTAGATGATTTTAAAAAATATTATGTATTTTATAACAAAAATCCAACGTATAGTGAGTATCAAACTATGTTTGAAAATATAAAATCAAATCTCAACTCAATTAGTTCTGAACTATTTAAAATAATGAATAATGTAGAACAAAATATTAGTTCTATTAGTAAAAATTTTACCCAGTTAAATGAATTAATAACTTATGAAAAAAATAAAAACAAAACATTAAAAAGTGTATATAATAAAATAAATAATAACTACAATGGTTCAAACTTAATGATTAGTGAATACAAACAAATATATAATCAAAAATTTATGAACAATGTTTTTATTTTGATTGGAATTATTGTGAATGGTATTATAATAGCCAAAGTATTTGCAAAACAAAATAGTAATATTACTAATGTAGGTATAAAAAAATAAATTTACTATTTTCTAGCAATTAATTAATTATAAATATATATATATAAATATAATGAGTAAAAGAGATATTCTTGTCGTTTTTGATATAGACGAAACATTAATTCAATTTATAAACAAAAATGCGTATCATTATTGGGAAGACATTACACCTGAACAAAAACGAATAGTAGATAATCATTTAGAATATGTAGACTTAGGTGAAGAAAAAAAACAGGTCATTTTTTTAAGACCAGGTTTGAAAGAATTTCTAGAAATGGCAAGAGATAGCGGAAGAGTTAAAGTAGCAATTTGGACTTATTCAGAAAGAGAATATGCGTATGCTATTGCAACATTGATTTGCGATAAATTTAGATTACCACCAGATACTTTTATTTTTAAATATGGTGCGGAAGACATTGAAGATGATGATATACCAAAATCTTTAACAAAAATATGGGATGATCCAAAATTTAGTAAAAAATTTAATAAATTTAACACTTTTCTTGTAGATGATCGTTATGGAAATGTATGTCACAATACAAATGTTAGCAATAGTATACTTGTTCAAGCATTTGCTCCTTTTGGTGAAACAAAACAACGTGAACCCTTAACGCATGAATTATTAGAAAAGGCCATAGATGATAATGTGTTTCATGAGTTAACTAATATCGCAAACAATTTAATTAGTGATATTGATGGTTGTGATGACGAGGAAATAGATGAAGCTTTTCAAACAGAACCAATATTTGCACCAAAATGTATGGCACGAAAAAAATTGGACAATTATATAAAACAGTATGCTGACAATATTCAATTATGTACTATTGGTGAAGTTGAAAATGCTAATAGTGTTAATAAGGGAGGTATGTATACTAGACGTAAAAATAAAACTAAACGTAAAAATAAAAGTAAGCGTATAACTTATAAATATAAAAAACATAAAAAAATTACAAAAAAGTATAAAAAAAGAAGAATAACTTACAAAAAATATAAAAATAAAAAATAATTGGAATATAATATAATTATTTTATTAGTTTTAAAATTAAATTTATAATTTAATATAATATTAAAATATAAATTTAAAATGTTTAATATTAACTTTAATAAACCTTTTATAAGAAATGATTTACAAAATTGTATAAAAAGAGCGAATGAAATCAGTATTAAAAAAATGAATGAAACATTTAATAGAAGCAAATTTTTTAATATAAAAAAATTGAATAAACAACATACAAGTGACTATGAATTTGATTTTTGTGACTTAAGTGAAGACAATGAGGATAATGATGATAATAATGATTGTAACAAAATTGATAAAATGAATGGAACTGTTAGCAATCAAAAAATTCCATTTATTTTAGCATTTCTAGGAGGCTCTTCTATTATTTCATTTTCTTTGTTATACTATTTTAATATTTACATAAAAAAATAACAATGTTATTTTTATACATGTATAATATATATATTATATATATTATATATAATATACGTATAAATGCCTAATGAAAATCTAAATAATTCAGATATATTGCATTTAGAAACTTTAGTAAAGCAATATGATACTCTTTTAATACAATACACCCAAGTTCAAACCGATTATATAAATTTTTTAAAAGTAAATGTTACAACAGATCAAACAAATTCATCAACCAATTCAAAGTTAGTAAGCATCAAAGGTACTACGTTTTGGGGTACTTCTGGAATTTCAAGCAGTAACGTTTCTAGTGTTGGACAGTGTAGTGCATTATGTAGTAGTACAAGTGGTTGCACTGGAGCAACATATAACTCCAATTCTGGTACACAAAACAATTGTTTTTTACGAAGTGGTGATGGGGATGTTATTGCAGGCACAAGTAGTCAATATGCTATTGTTCCACAAAATAAGGAATACTTATTGACATTGCAAAATTTAAATGCTCAATTAATGCAAGTTAATAGTGAAATAAGCAACTTTATTCAAACAAACAGTTCTGTGTTTTCAACACAAAATAATGACAGATTAGAAAAATACAAAATATTACAACAAAACTTTGAACAACTAGCGGAAGAGAGAATTAGAATAGCAAGTGAATTATCACAATTTCAGTCTTTAAACGAAAAACAAGGGCAAAGTGAATTGATTGTTACTAAAAACTACTATAGTTATATTTTATTACTGTTTTTAGTAATTATTTGTCTATTTTTTGTAGGCAGAATTGTTATAAACTCTAATAATGAGAAAACTGAAGCTAACATCAACGTGTTTGCTCTTATTTTTATAATTTTTATTATTACTTTTTTAGTTTTCATGTTAATAGCATTTTTTCAAAGAAGACAAATTAATCTTTTTTAAATTGTATTAATTATATTATTTTAAATAATTTATTGTATTTATTTATATAAATGAATACAATAATAGATAATTTATTTAATTTAGATATATTAAATAAAACAAATAATATCATAAATAGTAATGATAATAGTATTAACATTAATAAAAGAATAAACAGCTCACTTGCTTACACAAAACATAAATACACAAAAGAAACTCCTAATCCTTCATTACAACAAGGTTATAAATTTAAAAATTATCAAGACAAGATTACTACTACAGTGGATAATAAAGAAAAAAAATTTATTGGTAAAAAAAGTAAAAACAAAGAAGGGTTCTCAAACAACAATAACAACAATAATAATAATATGGCACAGCAGTCTAATGCATTATTGAATACAGTAAAAACAAGCACATCACCATCTCAGCAAAAAAAACTTGCGAAATTGAAACAAGAATATGAGACAACATTAAAACAGTATAATGATTTAAGTAATCAAATTTCACAAGGTTATACAAGTTATTCTGATCGTATAAGTAGTAGTAATCCATATTTGAATAAATACATAAAATTTAATACTGGACAAATTTTTTTTGTTACAAATCAAGGTGTTGCAAAGTATATACCAACTACTGATATTTTAAACAGTATATCGGGAGTTAATGGTTGTCCAACTGCTGCATCAGCAAATTATATTGATATCAATATACCTTGGTCAAATGACTATAATATTCCTGGTACTCAATTACCTACTACTCCACCATTAGTTATAGGTACAAATATGGCCATGAATGAAAGTTGTGGAAATGAAGGTACTAATGTTTTTGTCAATAGTATGTTAAATAATTCAAATGCATCTTATGTTGGATGTTATCAGGATAATAGTACAACACCAGCAATGACTTTTGTAGGGGGAGCACCAAGTTCAGGTGGGACTGCAAGTGGAACTTATAGTTACTCTCAATGTCAAGAAGCTGCAACTATGGGTGGATATCAGTATTTTGCTTTACAAAATGTGAATACTACAAATGGTTTAGGTTATTGCGCTGTTAGTAATAGTGAAACAAGTAGCACACAGTATGGAAATGCTTATGTTCCTACTGGAACAACTGCTTTATGGTCATCTAGTACTGAAGGACAAACTGGAAATAGTGCAATTTTAACAGTTACTGGTGCTTTATCTGTGATAAGTTCAAGTGGTACATCTGTTTTCAGTACACCAAATTCGAATGCACAACCTAGTAGTTATCTTGGTTGTTATGGTGATAATCCTAATCGTGCAATGTCTTTGTACAATGGAGGATCTCAACAGTATAATTTACAACAGTGTCAGCAAATTGCACAACAAAATGGTGCAAGTTATTATGCATTGCAAAATTCTACTTCAGGAACAAATGCCCAATGTGCACTTAGTAGTAACTGGGCACAAACAAGTGAATATGGACCAGCAGGAAACTGTACTCAAATAAGCGGTGGAACATGGTCTGGTGGTGGATGGTCAAACGCGGTGTACAATACAAATTTACCACAAAGTAACTATGTTTTAATTTTAGAAGATAATGGCAATATGATGATTACTAGAGGAACTAGTCCAAATGATAATCAAGGATTGATTTGGCAGTCAAACACATCAGGACAGCAACAAGACATAAATCCTGCCTATGCGGCAGCAAATGGAAAATATGGTCAAAATTGGATTTCAAGTGGTTCGACTATGGCCGCAGGTGATTTTGTTGGTTCACCCAGCGGTTATGTTGCTTTAATTATGCAAAGTGACGGTAATCTTGTTTTATATACTTTTACAAATCAACCAAATTGTCAACAAATGTCAGATAAGAAATTTGGTGGGGGTGTTGGTGCAAATGCATTATATAATATAGGAAGTGTTGGTATAAATGCGAATATGGGGCAAGTTGCATATGTGGATCCTGACTCACAACTCTATCCTTACCCATCATCAAATGTAACGAATGCTAATACATATAGTACAGTATTACAAAATTTTAATATACAGGGAAATAATATTCAGGGTGCTTCATTTAGCAACTGCACTGACGTAAGTGACTGTATGGAAGCTTGTAATAAAAATGAAAATTGTAATAGTTTTGTATATGATACTTCAACTCCAACACCAACTTGTTTTCCAAAAAATACATCTTCTATTTATTCTTCTAACACATTTATACCTAGCATGAATACAACAAGCTATATACGCGATAAAACAGTTTTGCAATTACCACCAGGTGTTAGTAGTGCTGTAAACAATATAACTTCACTTCAATATGAAAACTATCCAGATGGAACTGGTAACATGCAGCAGTCATCAAGTGGTTTTTCAAACGTTGATCAAAGTCAAAAACAACAGTTACAGAACTTGCAAGAAAAGTTAAATCAGCTTTCTTTACAAATAAATAAGAGTACTAGTAATTTTTCAAATATCAATTATCAAGTAAATAAACAAATGAAAAAAGATATATCGTCTTTTGATAAATATGTTGATGAAACTGATTTAACTAATAAAAAAATTAATAATATAAAAGAAGGATATACTATTTTAGATACTAATTTAGATAATATTGTAAATGATACAAAGATTAGTACTTTACAAAAAAATTATAGTTATATTGCGTGGAGTATTTTAGCAGCTACATTAGTATTTATTGCAATAAAAATTAAAAATTGAAAAATATATAATAATAATAATATTTTGTATTATTAAATATGCCTTCTAGTTTATTATCTAATTTACCATCGGATTTACCATACAGTACACCATCCAATTTACCATCTAATGTACCTTCTAATACACCATCTAACACGCCGTCTAATACACCATCCAACACACCATCTAATTTACCATCTAATACACCGTCTAATTTACCATCCAACACGCCGTCTAATACACCATCCAACACACCGTCTAATTTACCATCCAATTTACCATCCAATTTACCATCCAATTTACCATCCGATTTACCATCCAACACACCGTCTAATTTACCATCTAATACACCGTCTAATTTACCATCCAACACACCGTCTAATTTACCATCTACTCCATCATACTTACCATCTAGTTTAACGTCATATTTACCATCTAGTTTAACGTCATATTTACCATCCAGTTTACCATCCAGTTTACCATCCGATTTACCATCCTATTTACCATCCAATTTACCATCCAATTTACCATCTAGTTTACCATCCAATTTACCATCTAGTTTACCATCCGAATTACCTTCTGGTTCTGGTTCTGGTTCTGGTTCTGGTTCTGGTTCTGGTTCTGGATCAGGATCAGGATCTGGACATAGTTCTCATGAACATCTTTTAAATGATATTCAATCTTTGCAAACACTTGAACAAGAATTAATTGATGCTTTAGATAACAATGGTAATTTAACAAGTCAACAACAACAACAAATAATTAGTAAAATTAATTCAATTACTCAAATGAGAATTAATTTGTATCAGACATTAGGTAATTTATCTACTTTATATGAAAATGCTGTAGCAAATTCTCAAGGCTCATTAAGTGAACAAACACAAATTATTGATATTGTTGAGAACCAGTTAAACCAAGCAAAACAAAAATTAGCATTATTGGAAACGGAACAAAATAATAAATTACGCCTTATAGAAATAAATGACTACTACGGTGAAAAATACAGCGAACATAGTAGTTTGATGAAATATATTATCTTTATGATGATCCCAATTATAATCATTACGTTTTTGTTTAATAAAGGTATGTTACCAAAAACAATTTATTATATTTTATTAGGTATTATTTCTATAATTGGTTCTATTTTTATTGTATACCGTTTATTATCAATTTGGAACCGTGATAATATGAACTATCAAGAATATTTATGGAGCTTTAATGTAAAAGACGCGCCTTCTACAATCAATAATAATAGCAGTAATGATCCTTGGCTTTCAAATAATAGTTCAATTGGTACATGTATAGGAGATAATTGTTGCACAAATGGTATGACTTTTAATACTAGCACTAATCAATGTGTTTCTTCTTGTGCTTCAGGAACAAACAATAATAGTTCCAACAGAAATGAAAGTTTTATGAATAATATTTTTACAAAAAAATCAAGCTCGTATAAAAAACCTGACGTAACACTTAATAACTATGTATATCCAAGTAATTTTTAGTATATTTATTTCTAGTATAATATTATAATATAATTATAATATAATATATTAAACATATTATGTCCAATTTTAATTTAAATAATTTCAATGATTTAATGAATCAAGCAAATCAGTTAATCACTTGTGGTCCTTCATGTCAACAACAAAGTCAAAGTTCACAACTGAAACAAAACTATTTAGATGCAGAAACAAATATGGTAAGCGCTCCACAACAGTTATTTAGTGCTCAAAAAGCATATTATACTTATACTGAAGGTGAAAGTGGTTATAATGAATTTATTGATGAAGAATTACAAGCAAAAGCAGATGGAATTGCAAATACCTATCAAACTAAAATTGATGGTGATATAACTAGTATCAAATCAAATATAGAAACTTACCAAGGACTACTTGATAATTTTAACAATATTATTGACTTATATAACAAGTATAAAAAAGAAAATTCTATATTGGAAAACAAATTAAAAAATAAATCATCCGATATTCTAACAAATGATAGAAAAACATATTACGAGGATCAAGGTATAAATAAATTAAATTCTTTTTATTATTTTTTTATAATTATTTATGGTTTAGTTGTAACTGTATTTTTCTTTTCTATTTTTTTGGTTAAAACAAACACAAGTTTTAAAGTCCGGATTTTTATTTTATTTTTAATGTTGCTATATCCGTTTATATGTTATGGGTTTTTTCAATTATTATACAAGTTGTATAATCACATAAGAGGACTATTTCCTAGTAATGCTTATAGAACCTTGTAATGAAAATATTATTATTGTACAAAATTACTAGGATCGTAATATCGTAAATTATTTGGTTGATATAATAATTTCATAGCTTGTTTTAATGTCATAGCAGGGTGTCTTTTTCGTAAAACTTGTATTTCATCATACATACTTTTATGTGCATTGAGCTTATCTGTGTTAGACCACCATATATCAATAGTGTCATATAAGTCACTTATTTTTGGAACTAATACTATTTGTATTAAATTATGAAAACGTACTCTTTTATTTTTTTTGTTGTAACTATAATTATTCCATATTGAATACATTATGTATAAATTATTTTATATATATAAAATATTTTTTAACTGATTTAAAAAAAATAATTTTAAATCAATTTTAATTTAATTTAATTTTTATCAAATATAAAACTAAAACTTATAAGTCATCAATTTGGTCAATATTATCATCTGGGTATAATATTTTCACTCCATGCCAACCTGTTGGTTTATGAAATCCAAATTTCTTGTCCATATACATATACAACTCTTCGCCCTTTGGCATTTTTTTGTTGCCCTGTTCTTGTGTAAACCAATATTTGAAATGATTTGCCAATTCTTGCTTCTTTATTCTGTCTTTATTATTGCCAGTTTTTAATATATTTTCTGTTACAAATGCAGCAATATGATCTTGACCATTTCTATATTTGTTGGATGCATTCATTACATATTCACAATCAGGAACATTTCCCTCTGTTTCAAAAGCAATTTTGACAAGCATACTTGTAAATATTGGTGCAAATAGAGGTAGTTTATGTTTCATGTCTTTGTCTTTTTCAAAAACATAGGGTGTTTCATCAGTATGTGCTTCATCATCATCACGAAATTTGGATACAAAGTCACATTTTCTAATTCTTCTCCATGTACCATCATCATTACTTTCAATATCAAATAAATTATTTGTACATACTACTAAATTAAACTGTGGTTCAAAAGTTTCACTCTCACAGTAAAGAGCTCTACCTTGAATTGGATCACCACCAGTCAACTCTTTCATAATACCTTCATTCAATTTTACACCCTTTGACGGTTCTTGCATTACTGCGTATCGAATGCCTTTTAGTTGTATGATTTCAGATGATGTTCCACCAATTGCATTACGTTTTTCTGTCACCAAAGTAATTGGTACTGTTCCCTTGTAATCACCTAAAGCATGCGTCATTAGATCCGTCAACATTGATTTTCCATTACTACCACTACCATGATATACATTGAATGTTTGATTTTTATTTGTACCAATTAAGCACGATGCTAAATGGTTCCACATGTATTTATTTAGTTCTGGAATTGGAAATAATTTATTCATAAAGTCATGAATTTGATTTACAACATTAGGATAATTTTCATTGTTAATAGTATTAAATGGTATATAGTTAATTCGTGTACATTTTGTAATATAGTCTTGAGGATAACCATCACGAAATTCTTTTGTTTTGAAATCAATCACACCATTATTAAAACATAATAAATGTTTATTTGTATCCATATTTTTGATAAATTCTTTATCATAAAACAATTCCATGGCTTCACGCATTATATTATTTTTATCATTTGTGCGTTTTAACTTTAGCATAATATCAGACAAAAACTTCATCTTTTTTTTGATATAATCTGCTCTATCGTCACCTTGTTCATAATGATGATATTCATTTTCTAAATTAGTTCTGCGAATTGAATACAAATTATGAATATCTTTTGAAATGGCTAAGCGTAAACTTAATCCTCTATCAGGTTCCCACCTATGACTTTTAAATACGTACCATACACCTTTTTTATCATAACTAACACACACATATCTGTCTTTGTATTTTTGAAATACTACTTGTGCAATATCAAACTCTGTTCCAGATTCCAATGTTTCTTCGATATAAAAGTCTATTGTTGTTTCCAATATTTTCTCATATTCTTCAAATGAATCTTGTTTTGCCCAGTATAGTATTGATTTTCTTGTAACACCTGATTTTGATGTGTTAAAATATTTTTTCCAATCATTGTATAAATTTGGTATGGTTGAATAATCAAAATCAGATGCTTTGCTTCTCAACATGACCCACGATAAGAACAATCTCTCATCTGTATGTTTTAATGCAAACGCTACTTGTCTGTTCAATAAATGAGATCCTGGTTCATAGTATTTTTCAGGTAATATTTGTGTGTACATATGAGTTTCTTTTATCTCGTATTCATTCGGTTTTAATTTTTTTAAAATTATATCCATTGCTTTCGTCAATGTTTCTTTATTGGTAATTTCATTTAATGAAATATATTCATCGTCATCATCACAGTGGTCATCATCTACAATAAGATTTAGTTTAGTCTTACTAGTAGGTTTTTTTATTTTACTTTTATTATCAAGTTGTTTGTTGTATGCATCTATTATTTTTGGGTTTAATTCAAAGGCAGGGATTTTATTATTTTGTGCAGATAGTTTATAGAAATTTTGCTTCATATCAAATTGTTCCACTTTCATCTCGTCCATCATAAATTCACCATCATTTTTATCAAAAGTTACGATAAAATGATCAGTTAGTTCATATGCCTCATTGTGTGGTTTTCTTGAACCGAATAACTGCCAATTAGTTTTGCCTGTACTAATGCCTCTGTCTAATACCGAATCCCAACTATTAATTAAAGGTAGTTCCATTATTTCTTGGATTTTTTCTATTATTTTATCACGCAACATCATTTGAATTGTATGATCAACTTGAAAACAAAACATCATATGAATTCCATCTTTTGTCATACTTTTGTCTTCTAACCTATTTACATTTGGTTTTTCAAAAATAAATACATCAAATGGCTTGTTTTCCTCAAAAATGTAATAATTTTTTAATTCTTCTAAATATAATAAAATCATATCTAATATATTCTCTCTTGTGTGTTGTCGCATTTCAACATCATTAGCATATTTGAAATCAAAATCGACTACTAATGGTCCATCGTTTTCTAATTGTTTTTCAGTTAAATATTCTTTCTTTTTTTTTACAAAAATATGATCATAATATAAAGCATAAAATTCAGGCAAACTTTCCTTTTGTATAATGTAAGAACCAGGATAAATATTCAAATCTTTATCCGGAATTCTAGTATGAGTGTGAATACTATTATTTGGATTATCACTAGTCTTAGCACTATGCTTATATAAGAATTCACTAAGGTCTTTAAATTGTGATTGTTTCATGTTAAATTCATTCATATAAGTATGATATATTATATTGTTATTTTTCTATTTCATTTTTTTATAATTTAAAAAAATGAACCGTTAAAATAAAACAATCAAACGACTATATATTTATATCTATTAACTATATTTCGTTATTAAAACATATAAATATAAATCATTAGTTAATTAATAGGTTACTGATTTTAGTATGTCAACATTTATAACAAAAGAAACCATTTCAAGACTATTAAACGATGTAAAACAAATAATTAAAAATCCATTAACAGAAAATGGGATTTATTACATTCACGATGATACTGATATTTTAAAAGGGTACGCTTTGATAATAGGACCTTCTGAAACACCCTATTTTGCTGGTAATTATTTTTTTGAATTTACATACCCTGCAGATTATCCACACAGTCCGCCAAAAGTTACTTATTGTACAAACGGAAATAGCATTCGTTTTAATCCCAACTTATATAAATGTGGAAAAGTCTGCGTTTCGTTGTTGAATACTTGGACAGGCGATCAGTGGACATCATGTCAAACTATTTCTACTGTTTTATTAACTTTATGTACATTATTGTGTAAAGATCCGTTGTTGAATGAACCTGGTGTAACGAAACATCACAATGAGTTTAATAATTACACAAAAATAATAGAGTACTCAAATATTGATGTTGCAATATGTGATGTTATTAATAAAAAACAAGGATTGTATCTTCCTTTTTTTGATAGTTTTTATCACATTGTTTTGGAAAATTTTCAAAAAAAATATGATGATATATTGAAATTTATTGATACAAAAATAGACGAAAACAAAAACAAAGAAAGTAATTTAATTAAAGGTGGATTTTATAATATGACCGTTACTACTGATTATCCGAAATTAAAAGAAAAAATAACTTCATTGTATTCAAACAAAAATATTCAAAATACGTTAGGTAATGAATAACACTTATAAAATATTGTTGCTATAAATTTTTAAGTACTTTTTTGTTTTAGAGTTATTCCTAAATAAAATATTTGCTTTTTCTTTATCATTATAATTCAATTCAGCAAAAGCACCGTCCACTATTTTTGTTATTTTTATAAAAGCTTGTGTTTGTGTATTTTTATCACTAATATTTTCAGACTTTACCCAATCCACAGTAAAACCAAGTTTTGAAGATATAAATTGTAACCAATTATCATTTTCTGTATTTACAATAATTAACTTATTAGGATTATTTTTGAAATAGTTAAGAACATCTAAATAATATGTTTCACGTTCATTTATCCATTCATTACACAGCTTATTAGAGCAAGGGTATGCCCAATTTGTTTCTAAACCATTCATTTTGTTTTCTGTAACACCATGTTGAAATCTACTAATTAACCATTTATCTAGACTTCTTGTATTTAATATAAAAATAGAATTAGGATAGTCTTTATCTAGTTGTTTAAAATTATTCAAATTACCATTATCTGAGAAACAATCAAAATCATTTACTTTCCAAACAGTGTCGTGTTGTGATTTTAAATCATTTGTTAAAAATAATTTATGAAAAGTTGAAGTGGCTGTTTTATTAAAACCTATTACAAAAAATTTTGTCATTTTTATATTATTGATTTTTATTTTAATTTATTAATTAAAACAAAATTGAAATAAATAAATATATTGTTATTATATTATATATAAAAATATAACAAAATGCATTTTTGTAACAAGTGTGAAAATATGTATTATATACGTATTAATGAAGACGATCCAAATAAGTTAGTATATTACTGTCGTAATTGTGGCAATGAAGACGATACAATATCACACGATGATGTAAGTGTTTCAAAAGTTCAAATTAAAAAAGATGAATTGTCGTTTAGTCATATTATTAATGAATACACTAAACTAGACCCTACTCTTCCTAGAATAAATACTATATTATGTCCAAATCCGGATTGCGATACAAATACTAAAGGAAGCGAACGTGAAATTATTTATATTCGTTATGATGATATGAATATGAAATATGTATATTTATGTTCAACATGTAACACTGTTTGGAAAGCTAATGGTAATCATGCTTGAATATTTTGTTTGTAAAAGATAAATATAAATATAAATAATAATTTAACTATTTTAAATTAAAATTGAAATAATTTAAAATTATAATTTTGTATTTATATAAATAAACATGAGTGATATTGAAGATTATTCTATTATGAGTGATAATGATGATAATAGTGATAGTGAAATGTCTTTTAAACAAAATAAAATAGTAAATAAAAATTTACGTACTAAACCTACTATTCAAGATTATGATGATGTTAATGATGTTGAAAATGATGATAATGATGATGACATTGATGATGAAAATACAAAAGACAATATAGAAGAAGATATTGAAGATAATGAAATTGATGTTGGTGATGATGATGATGAGGAGGAGGACGAAGATGATGATAATGATGAAGAATTAGAAGATGATGGTGATGAAGAGATAGAAGATGATGGTGATGAAGAAAACAATAGTTTAGAACAAGATTTTGATAAATATGGGGGTAGTAAAACTAAGGATAAATCTAAAAATACAAATAATAAAGATAAAAAACAATCTAATATTACTTTAGATGTTAACAATGACTATGATGATTTAGATGATGATGAAGAATTAAATGAAAACTATTTGCAAAAATTTGATAAAGAATTAACCAAAAATTATATTATGAATTTTCACCCTGAATGTTTGAACCATAATTATGATGAAATAAAGTCATTATCTATTGTTACTAGAGATCAAAACAATATAGTTATAGATCCATTACATAAAACACTTCCATTTTTAACAAAATATGAGCAGGCGCGAATATTAGGTCAGCGTTCAAAACAAATTGAATGTGGTGCGAAGCCTCTTGTAAAAGTACCTGAAAATATAATAGATAGTTATATTATTGCCAAGTTAGAACTTGAACAAAAAAAAATTCCATTCATTATTAGAAGACCTATACCCAATGGTAGTTGTGAATATTGGAATTTAAAAGATTTAGAAATGATTGCTTTTTAGAATTGTAAAATATTATAATCTATATATTTTTTTATTGTAATTAATATTATAACAAAAAAGGTTTAAAATTAACTGTAATATTTATTTTATAATGACAGTCGCGATTGGTATTGACTTAGGTACAACTTATTCTTGTGTCGGTGTATGGCAAAATGACCATGTTGAAATTATTGCCAATGATCAAGGCAATCGAACTACTCCATCCTATGTTTCTTTTACTTCTGAAGAGCGTCTTATCGGTGATGCAGCAAAGTCATCTGTAGCTCAAAACCCAAATAACACAGTTTTTGACGCAAAAAGGTTAATCGGTCAAAAATTTAATGACCGTAATGTTCAATCAGATATGAAACATTTTACATATCAAGTTATTGATAAAGAAAATAAACCATATATTGAAGTTGAATACAAAGGAGAGAAAAAAGTCTTTGCGCCAGAAGAGATTAGTTCTATGGTTCTTTCCAAAATGAAGGAAATTGCTGAGGCTTTTTTGGGTTCAACAGTAACTGATGCAGTTATTACTGTTCCGGCATATTTTAATGATTCACAGAGACAGGCAACCAAAGACGCAGGGGCTATTGCCGGATTAAATGTATTGCGTATTATAAATGAACCAACAGCAGCAGCAATTGCTTACGGTTTAGATAAGAAAAGTAACCAAGAAAAAAACGTTTTGATCTTTGATTGTGGAGGTAAAGTTCTGCTTCCTGTGGTATCCAACCCACTCATTTTGGCATGTTAAATAACATGTTAAAATGGAAACTGGTTAATTGCTGGAAACTCCTTAAGCTTTTCCTACCACAACATAATATGAAAATATAAGTGTGAGGGTTTGAAAAAGGTAAAAGATTGGACAATCAGCAGCCGAGCTTCTAAGTATGTTTACGTATAAGAAGAAGGTTCAACGACTAGGTTTTTATAAAACCCACGAATACCAGAATTTAATGAAAGTAATATTAATTTAAATATAATTTAATATAATTCAATATAGTTATTAAATACAAATTACATGCATAATGATAATGATGAAACAAGTGAATATGTAAGAGAAAAAATATTTCATTCCATTTTAGAAATAAAAAATAAAGCTGACAACACATCTATTCCAATTAGTACAAAAAAACTAGTATTTGAAAATAGTAAATATTCTTCAACTAAAAACAATATTTGGCATATTTATATTAATGACAATAAAATCACCAAAAAAAACAATTTTGTGTTTTTTTATAAATGTTTACATTGTCATAACATAAATAGTTGTGGTGCTAGTCAAATATTAAGAAAAATAAGACAATGTAAATCTCAATGTTTTCAGTGCAATAATATTAATTTGAATAGTAAAGATTTTCCTGCAAAAGAGAAAAAGGAGATTTTATCTAAAAGTTTTATGGAAATAGTTGAAAATTCAAAAAATGAATTTGAAACTTATCCTGATACTTATAAAAATTCCTATTTATTGTCGCATTTATCTGAAAAAGATTATGAAAGAATAAAACCAAATATTATAAGTTTTTGCAACGGTAAACAATGTATTATGGAAAATTATGAGTATTGGCCTATTTACAAAGTAAATAATCAGATGAAATTTTCTTATGTTATTTATGATAAAGTAACAAATTCTATTTTTAAAGCAAATCAACCTATTATGAAATGTGATAATTGTGAAAAAAAATGGCGATGCAAATCTTTGGAAACATTTAAAAATTGCTATAAAATATTGTGTCCAGATTGCAAATTATGTAATCGTACTTTTAAAATTAGACCCATTAAAAATATCAATAATCAAATTATTACATATCAGTCTAAATTAGAATTAAAATTTATAGAGTGGTGCGCTTGTAACCGTATAATTGTTACAAATGGACCTTCCATAGATTATATATTCAAAAATAAACACCACAAATATAGAGTTGATTTTCAAATAAAAGATATCTTAATTGAAATTAAGGATTTTCATGTATGGCATAGAAATCAAATAGAAACTGGATTATGGGATGTTAAAATGGAAGCAGTTGACAAATATACAATTGACAATGGAATAAAAAAATATTTTTTAGTGACACCAAATAATTGGAAACAAATGATGAAAGAAATACTTTGTATTTTATAATTTATATTGAAGTGATGAATAAAAAATGACAGTAACAATATTAATATTACAAAAACATTAAATAAGATATAGTCTGACCTCATATGAAAGTATGAGAAATAGTGAATTAAATATCACTATACTAACAACAAATGTGGGAACATTTGACGTGTCAATTTTAACAATAGAAGAAGCAATTTTTGAGGTAAAAGCTACTGCAGGAGACACTCACTTAGGTGGAGAAGATTTTGATAGTAGAATGGTAGAATACTTTGTAGAAGAATTTAAACGAAAGCATAAGAAAGACATTTCGTCTAGTAAGAAATCATTACGTCGTTTAAGAACAGCATGCGAAAATGCTAAACGTACATTATCATCTTCTACGGTAGCAACTATCGAGTTAGATAGTTTATTTGAAGGCATTGATTTCAATAGCACGATTACAAGAGCTAAGTTTGAAAATATTTGCGAAGATTTGTTTAGAAAAACAATGGACCCAGTGGAACAAGTATTACGCGACTCTAAGTTATCAAAAAGTGAAATCAATGAAATTGTTTTAGTTGGTGGTAGCACACGCATTCCTAAAATTCAACAATTATTGTCCGAATATTTTAATGGAAAAGAATTGTGCAAATCAATCAATCCTGATGAATGTGTTGCTTATGGCGCTGCTGTACAAGCAGCCATTTTAAGCGGTTCCAAAGATGAAAAAATTTCTGAACTTTTATTATTAGATGTATGTCCTTTAAGTCTTGGTTTAGAAACAGCCGGTGGTGTCATGACAAAAATTATCAATAGAAATACTACAGTACCTGCTAAAAAATCACAAATTTTTTCGACTTATGCGGATAATCAACCAGGCGTTCTAATTCAAGTTTTTGAAGGTGAACGTACTTTAACAAAAGATAATACGCTGCTAGGTAAATTTCAACTGGATGGTATTCCTCCTATGCCAAGAGGGATTCCGCAAGTTGAGGTTGTGTTTGATATTGACTCAAACGGTATTTTAAATGTGTCTGCATGTGAAAAGTCAACAGGAAAGTCCAATAAAATTGCGATTACCAATGATAAGGGACGTTTAAGTAAGGAAGAAATTGAACGTATGGTTGCAGAAGCAGAAAAATACAAAAATGAAGATGAAGAAATGCGTGAAAAAATAGAAGCAAAGAATAATTTAGAGGCACAACTTTATCAAGTAAAAAATATGATGAATGGTGCTGACTGCAAAATGAGTGAAGACGATAAAAAAAATGTAACAAATAAAATTAATGAAATTGAAGAGTGGAGTTTCAATTCATCTTATGAGAAGAGTGAATATGAGGCTAAACAAAAAGAGTTGCAAGATTTTGTCATGAAAGTAATGGCTGCTGGCGCCAATAATTTTAACGAGCCTTCATCATCAGAACCTATTTCTACAGAAAAAGATACTTTTGAACCGAAAATAGAGGAAATTGATTAAGAATTTGTATATTTCAAAATTTTTAAAATAAAAAAATGTAAAGTGTTGAAAAGTCTGTGATTTTAAAAAAATATTATATAAATGGTTATAATATTTTTTATGTCTAACATACATGGTATATCGTGTTATATAGTGATATCTGTTTATGATTAATATATATTCAAAACTATTTCATGTCAAAAATCTAGGGTTTTTTTCTTTAAGTTGTTTTGGGAATTTATTATATTGTTAACGAAAAAGTGGATCCAAAAGTATTTTGGCTTTTCGATTTTGGACATTTTTTTTGTCCATTTTTGAAAAGGGTCGATAGACTTTCCCAAAAATGCAACATCTGTGACCATAACTGAAAATTATCGTCTGGTGCCCAAAAAAATAATTTCGAAAATGTGACGATAAATTTTTATAGTAGAATTTCTTGAGTTTTTTTATGTTGCTAATTTAGGAGTAAATGGCAACAGAAAAAACTCAAAAAAACTCAATGAAATATGTGTGCAAAATTTGTGACTTTGTATCGTGTAATAAAAATGATTATAATAGACATCTTTTAACCCTAAAACATTCTCGCAACAAAACAGCAACATTTAGCAACATTGAAATACTCAAAAAAGAAACCAATGTATTTTTATGCGAAAATTGCAATAAAGAGTATAATGACCGAACTGGATTATGGAGACATAAAAAAACGTGTATTGTAATAAACAAAAACGATGATGTAAATAGTAATGAAAGTAATAATAATTTATCTTCGACTAATTTTGACACGAATATAGTATTGGAGTTGGTAAAAAAAAATCAGGAATTTCAAAAAGAAATGTTTTTGGATTTACAAAAACAAATGTTTGAATTTATGAAAGACAAAATTGGTGATAACAATTCAACCAATATTATCAATTCTAATAATAAGACGTTTAATTTACAAGTATTTTTAAACGAAACCTGCAAAGACGCAATGAATATAACTGATTTTGTTGAATCAGTGAAACTACAAGTTTCTGATTTGGAAAATGTGGGAAAGATTGGTTATATTGAAGGGATTTCCAATATAATCATAAAAAATTTGAAAGCATTAGATGTAGAAAAACGACCAGTTCATTGTACGGATAAAAAGAGAGAAGTTATGTATGTAAAAGATGAAAATATTTGGGAAAAGGAAGATGAAAACAATAAGAAATTGAGGAAAGCAATTCGTACAATAGCACATAAAAATATTTGTATGTTGAAAGAGTTTCGAGAGAAATATCCAGACTGTGAAGAATATGATTCCAATAAAAATAGTCAGTATAACAAGATAGTATATGAAGCCATGGGAGGAAAAGGGGATGATGATTATGAAAAAGACACCAAAATTATAAAAAAAATAGCCAATGTTGTTGGAATTGATAAAACTATATAACACATACAAATACTAAAAAGCATTAGGTAATTTGTAAAAATTAGAGTTACCATACATCACATAAGAATATATTTTTTGAATAATACTTATATCTTTGGATGTTTTTGCTTTATCAGAGCTAGTTTGAATTTCTTTTTGTGTATAGTTTGATAAAACCGGAAACATGCATGATAATTTTTGTTGCATTTTTCGTACATAAAATGGCATATTGTTGTCTTCGTTTAAAATTTTATTGTAGTTATTGTAGTAATCCATAACAGGTATATCATCTTTATGTGTTATTTTCATTTGAATACGTAAGTTATCATCTCTCGAATTGAGTGTACCAACATGAATTAGATTTGCATTAAACAAAATAATATCTCCTTTTTCACATACTACATTTGTTACACGTTCGGTAAAATTAAAATTGAAAGAATTGACGTCTTTATGGCTTTGTGGAATAACACCTAAACATTTTTCCATGTCTTCCAGAAAAAGCAACATAGTATAAGATGGGTGTTGTTGTTTATCGTTAAAAAAGTCTCCGTTACCGTCTCTATGACATGTATGAATGGCGGATTTTTTAATAATGAAAATGTAGTCCTGGAAAATGTAACCAGGACCCATTTTATTTTTAATAATAGATCGCATTTTTGGGTTTGCCATAATTCGTTCTTTCACTATTTTATAACTGTCATTATTGCATTCATTTTTGAAAAGTTCTAATTCTTTTTTTGTGAATGTGTTTTTGAGTATACACAAACCATCATTTTGTAAATTGTAAGATGTGTTAGAAGTTAATTTTTCTTTATCAAAAAATATTACATATATTAAAAAAGATACTACTATTATTATTATCATCATTAAAAATGAGCTAATATAATTTGTAATGTTGTTTTTTTTATTAACCATGTTTTATATAGTAAGTGAAATATATATATTAAGTATATATTAAAAAAGTATAAGGTTATAACATTATATTATTATAGATAAATAATATTTTATAAACATATATAAGTTATGAATAATAAAGAAATAGGTCTTTTTACAATTACGTTAATTTATTATGAAATTAATGATATTCTGAAAAAAGTTGTGTATAATAATATTGATTTTTTTAAAGAAGAACCTATTATATTTAATTCAG
>Ga0114959_10001516_pt1 | contig 20185 bp, 22 predicted proteins | sample C_130625_EF_Meta_FD_87317 | JGI IMG/M metagenome (GOLD analysis project Ga0114959, IMG submission 87317) | Freshwater microbial communities from Lake Croche, Canada to study carbon cycling - C_130625_EF_MetaG | ecosystem: Environmental > Aquatic > Freshwater > Lake | place: Lake Croche, Canada... | reverse complement strand
GTTCGCATCATTGCCGACGAAGTTCGCGGCGAAAATGCCGTGAAGACCGCGCACCTGTTGCGGTTCCACACCAGCAAGAGCGCCACGTTGCTCCGAAAAGTTCTCATTTCGGCCATGGCGAACGCGCAGGAAAACCACGGTTTGTCGCCCGACCAGTTGCGCATTGCCGCAATCCAGGTGGACGAAGGACCCCGCTTGAAGCGAATGCAGGCTCGTGCTATGGGCCGCGGTAATCGCATCTTGAAGAAGACCAGCCACATCACCGTCGTTGTAGAAGACTACGAAGGCGAAGTGACGGTTAAGCCGCACGGCACCAAGCCAAAGCCGCGACCGACTTTCGGTAGCCCGGCTCGCGGTAAGAAAGCCGCTCCGGCCGCAGCCGCCGCGCCGGTTGAAGAAGCCCCGGTAGCCGAAGAGGATGCCGAACCAATCGTTGAAGAGTCGGCGGTGGAAGCACCGGCGGCAGAAGTGACCGAAGTTGAAGCTACGGAACCCGTAGCGGAAGCCGGTACGGACAGCCAGGAGGAAACTAAGTAATGGGACAGAAGATTCACCCGGTTGGTCTGCGAGTAGGCGTAATCCGTGGTTTCGATAGCCACTGGTATTACGGCAAGAAAGGCTACGCAGCCGCCCTCCTCCAGGATCACCGAATTCGTCGTTATATCAAGAACCGTACCGGTCTTGGCAACGTCTCGCGCATTGAAATTGAGCGAGCCGCCAACCGCGTAAAGGTCAACATTTTCACGGCCCGCCCGGGTGCCATCATTGGCCGCGGCGGAAAGGGAATTGACGAGCTGACCGACACGCTGAACCGCGTGGTGCGATTGCAAGATCCCACCATGGTGGTGCAGGTGAACGTGACCGAAGTTCGCCAGCCCGAATTGGACGCTCAGCTGGTTGCCGAGAACATTGCGGTTCAGCTTGAAAAGCGAATTAGCCACCGTCGCGCCATGCGCCAAGCCATGACCCGCGTTCAGCGAATGAATGGTCGCGGTATCAAGGTTTTGGTTGCCGGACGATTGAACGGTTCGGAAATCGCCCGTTCGGAAGGCGACAAGTTCGGCAAGATCCCGCTCCACACCATCCGCGCCGATATCGATTACGGTCAGGCTACGGCTATGACGGTTTACGGATCGGTGGGCGTTAAGGTCTGGATCTACAAGGGTGAAGTGCTTCCCGATCGACGGCTACGAGAGATCGAAGCCGCTCGAGAAGAGCAGCGCGATCGCCGCAATGACCGTGGCGACCGACGTCCGCGACGAGATGATCGTGGCGGCGACCGCGGTGGTGATCGACCCCGACGCGACGATCGAGCGTTTGGCAACACCGGCGCCCCGACCGCAGCTCCCGCTGCTACCGAAGGAGGACAAGCTTAATGTTAATGCCCAAGCGCGTTAAAGAAGGCCGACGAAAGATGTTTCGTGGCCGCATGAAGGGCAAGGCCACCCAGGGAAATACCCTTTCCTTTGGTGACTACGCCATCGTGGCTCAAGAGCCGGCTTGGATTACAAGCCGCCAGATTGAAGCCGCTCGTATTGCCATGACCCGCCACATCAAGCGTGGTGGAAAAGTCTGGATCCGAATCTTCCCGGACAAGTCCTACACCAAGAAGCCGCTCGAAACCCGTATGGGTAAGGGTAAAGCTTCGGTGGAAGGCTGGGTAGCCGTCGTGAAGCCGGGCCGCATCATGTTCGAGATGTCGGGACCGGTGGAAGAAGTGGCGAAGGAAGCCATGCGACTGGCCATCTTCAAGCTCCCGATCCGCTGCAAGTTCGTAGCGCGAGCGGAGTTTGAGAAGGATGGCCTCATCGGGGGACCGAAGCCGAAGGCGATTGACGCTCATGCGGAAGTCGTCGTCGAGACCGTGGTTCACGAGGAAGTTGAAGAACCGACCGAAGCCGTAGCCGCCGAGGTAATCGAATCATGAAAGAACTGAAGAGCAAGGACCTGCGCGAGAAGTCGGTGGCGGAACTGGAGGAGTTGATTTTGGAAACGCAAAAGACTCTGTACAACTATCGCCGAGACTTGGTTTTCCGAAAGGTGACCGATACCACCGCGATCAAGGTTCATCGTCATAACATCGCCCGCATGACCACCCTCATCGGCGAGAAGAAGCGCGGAGAAGTGAACTAATGGCAGAAACGACACTCGAAAGCAACGTCGACACCGCCGAAGCTCGCGGTCGTCGCAAGATCCGCCGCGGCGTGGTGGTTTCCAGCAAGATGGAAAAGACCGTCGTGGTGAAAGTAGAGCGACGCGTACAGCACCCGCTGTACGGCAAGGTCGTTCTTCGATCGAAGAAATTTAAGGCGCACGACATCATCGGTTGCGATGAAGGCGACGTCGTTGAGATCATGGAGACCCGTCCGATATCGAAAGATAAGAACTGGCGCGTCACCCAGATCATCGAAAAGGTGAAGTAATCCGGATGGTCCCGAAGCGATTCGGGATCAAGTCCGAACACAACGGCTACGCCTCACCCCTTGGATGGGATGGCCACTGGCAAGGAAAATCTTAAAAAATGGTTCAACAATTTACACGGCTTAAAGTGGCCGATAACAGCGGAGCGCGCGTCGTGATGTGTATCCGCGTCCTGAAGGGGTCTCAGCCCCGGTACGGACGTGTGGGAGACGTCATCGTCGCCAGCGTTAAAATCGCAACTCCAAACATGCCCGTAAAGAAGGGAGATGTCATCAAGGCCGTCGTGGTTCGCAGCAAGCGACCCGTGCGACGAACCGACGGTTCGACCCTGCGATTTGATGAGAACGCGTGCGTCGTCATCAACCCGGCCAACAACGAGCCTCGCGGTACCCGCATCTTTGGCCCGGTGGCCCGTGAACTCCGCGATAAGAACTTCATGAAGATCGTATCGCTCGCACCGGAGGTGCTGTAACTCATGCCACGAATGACCGCTAAACCCATCACTCGGCCGCATAAGCCCAACAAGCGCACCGCCTACGGCGCCAAATTGCTCACCGGCGTTAAGCTGAAGCTTCGCTCGGGCGACAAGGTGATCATCATCGCCGGAAAGGATAAGGGCGAGCGAGGATTCATCGCTGCCGTCTCTCCGCGAGAGAACAAGGCGATTGTTCTGAAGGAGAATCCGGAAAACGCCGAGCAGCCGCTACCGTTGAACCGCGCGATTAAGCACCGCAAGGCAAAGACGCAGCAGGAGCGATCCGCTCGAATTCAGATCCCGGTTCCGATTCACGTCAGCAACCTCATGCTGCTGGATCCTTCCACCAACGAACCCACTCGGGTTGGTCGAAAGAAGGTCGAAGGCAAGCTGGTTCGCTACGCGAAGAAGTCCGGCGAAGTGATTCCCGAATTCGGAAAGTAAATTCAAATTATCGGGCTCCGCTTTGGTAGAGCCCCCCAACCGCCTGGTCAGAACTCAGGCACAAGGAAACCATGGCTAGGAAAGCAAAAGAAGAAACCTCAACCCTCGCTCCGGGCGCGTTGCCCAAGCCGCGTTTACGCGAAAAGTACAAGAACGAAGTTCTGCCCAAGATGCAGACCGAGTTCAAGTACAAGTCCGTAATGCAGGTGCCCAAGTTGGACAAGATTGTCATCAACATGGGAACCGGTGCCGGCGACAAGGATCCCAAGCACCTAGAGAACTCGGTGCGCGACATGACGCTCATCTCCGGTCAGAAGCCGGTAGTCACCGTCGCCAAGAAGGCCGTCTCGAACTTTAAAGTTCGCGAAGGCATGAAGATTGGATGCAAAGTCACCCTCCGCGGCGACCGCATGTACCACTTCTTCGACCGACTGGTTACCGTCGTTCTCCCGCGAATCCGAGACTTCCAAGGCGTATCGCCGAAGTCGTTCGACGGTCGCGGCAACTACGCCATGGGTCTGAAAGAGCAGCTGGTGTTCCCCGAAATTCCTTACGATTCGTTCGACCGAATCCGCGGTATGGATATCATCATCTGCACCACAGCCAAGACCGACGAAGAAGCCCGCGCTTTCCTGAAAGCCATGGGCATGCCGCTCCGCGAAAAGTAAATTTCATCCGGAGATATTCGAACCTCTCTGACCCATCTGGTCAGGGAGGTTTTTGTTTTATGTTTTGTCCATCTGGGTAAGTTCGTCATATAATGGACCGATGGCCGGTTTTACGCTCAGACAGACTAAAGCCATTAAAATTGCGATTCAGATTCCGGGTAACGGACGAGTGGATTGCTGCTAGGGCTTGCCATGATCTTTCCGCTTCTTATTACGTGGCTTGGGACCGAAGACTGGTCGCAGCTTTATCGGTTGGTACCCGGTGACGTTGATGCGCGGTGGCGTTACAACTATGCGGCGTTGCCTCTTAAGCGGACGCCGCTTTACCAGAAGATAACCGCCGAGGTCGAAAAGTCGGTCGGCGAGAATCCGGACCTGCATTCGCTGGCCAGCGTAAGCGTCGGTCAATTTGACCGGTCGCCGCGGATGGATCACTTGGCGCGGGCCACGTTGTTGAACTACTATGGCTACGTCGCAACCAGCCGGCCAGATCTACTACCGCCGGGATGGTACGAGAATGCGTGGAGCAAAGTAAGTGAGCGGCTAGAGCAAGGGCAGATTTCAAAAGTGGATTTCTCTCCCAATGACTACTACCTCTCCCGGTTGCGGTTTCTGAGCGATGCTTGCTTCAACCGATGGCTTCCGATTCGGCAGGCAGGGTACCGCCTCTACCGCTTCGATCCGTCCGAGTTCCGTGTCGCCAGTCGACTGGGGTGGATCTTGGTGCTCAGTAGTAAATTTGAACGCGGTATAGCCTTAGAAATTGTTGAAAGGCTGAAGCGGGACCGACCCAACCAGTGGCAAACTTGGTCACTCGCCGCGCACATTTACCAATGGACGGGTTATTACACCAACCGGAAATCTTATCTTGACCAGGCGCTTTCTAGCGTGAACCGGGCATTGTCCTTCTCCGATATTCCCGATCAAAACCTCGCGGGACTCAAGGCGAGGACAAAGGGCGTCGAGGATGATATTCGGAACGGGTTTAAGTATCCCAACGGCAAGCCACCGCGTATCTAGTCTTGCCATCGGCACCATTCGTTGAGCGAGTTCTAGCGTTCGAGTGACTTTTTCTTCTTAGCTTCGCAACTAGCACTATTTCCGTTTCCGGCGTTTTCTCGAAGCAAAACTACAATTCCCCAGCCAGGCGTATTGCCTGACCGGGGAGTATTGGCAGCAGGCTAACTAGCCGCCGGCTTTGCCGGAGTCACCTAGCGGGACCAGCGGGTCATCTAGGTTTCGCCAAGCCGGGAAGGGGAATCGTCCCTTAGTCATGTTGTTGAATGAGCGACCGGTCCGCACAATAGCGCCGACTTGCTGATTGTCCCAGCGAGTGTTCATCAGTTCACCGCGTTGACTGAAGGTCTTCAGGACGCCTCCGTCGGAGACAAGGAGATTGCCGAATTGATCGAAGTCGAACGAGAGCGATTTTGTGACGCGAGGTAACGAGAGTAAGCCGATCAACGCGTAATTTTCTCCGGCCAGGTGGACGATTCCGCCGCCTGCTCGCATGGCAAAGAGGTCTCCCGTCTTGGGATCGGTCCGCAGGGTCAGCCGGCCCTCGCCGCGGAGATCGGGCACCGCCACGGTGCGCTGCGGCCGGAGGTTGGAATCAAATTCAACCAAAGTGGTTCCGCCGACGGCAACTACGTGATTCCGGACATCGTCGTAGGCGATGGCTTCAAACTCGGTCGGGAGCTTAGCATTGCCGACGTATTTACCGGTGCGATCGAGCTTATATACGCCTTTTCGACCGAGGGCAAAGAGGCTTTGATTCAGCCCGCCAAACGTGAGGCTGTACGCCGGTTCGGGAACTCGACCGTAGATGCGACTCGTGCGGTCGCCAATTTCACCCTGCATGATGATGCCATTGGCAGAGTTCGTGCACACATATTCGGGAGCGATGGGGTCGAGGGCCATGTCGCCGGAGATTTTCGTGCCCGGAAGGATGGTTTGCACGAGGTCGGGGGAATAGGTTCCCTTCTTCGCGTTGTAGGCCATCGCCACCTTAATAGCGATGTTGTCGGAGTTGAGGACGTTGGTCAACATGATAAACGGCAGCACCATGGTGTAGCCATCTAGGTACGCGTATCGCCACTTGTCAACGTCGGGGTTTGTATCTTTGGTCGGCTTATTTCCAATGCCGTAGAGCACGGTTTTGGTGCCATTGAAGTTGGCGTATTCCGGCGTGAAATCGTACGATCGGGAAGTGAACGGAGACTGTTTCGTAAGGCGATTCGGGTCCGCGCTTCCTTCGTCCTGGGCCGGATCGCGGTAATCGCAGTGGAAATTGCTAACCACATTAGGCAGCCACGGGAAGTTGTAGGGATTCGGGACGCCGATGTCTTTCCGAACGACGCCGTTCATGGTGAGGCAGTGACCACCGTCACGGTCTTTGTCGAAGCCGTACGGATTTGTATATCGGCCGTAGCAGAACTCCACCACGCCGCCGATTCGCATCCAGCTGAGGGCGATCTGCGGGGAAGGAAAAACGTCGGCTTTGGCGTACTGAACCACCAGGGCGGGGACATTGCACATGTTCAGGTAGCTCACCAAGCCATCGAACAGGCCCGCCCCATTGGTGCCATCGGCAGCGTCCGTGTTCATGAGCGCGCCCATCGCGGCGATTCGCAGATCGTGCCCCTTGTACTTGTTAGCGGCGAGGATACTACCCGACGGGTCGGTGGGAACGTACTTCAGCGAAGTGACGCCGTGGAGTCGCATAAAGTCCAGCATGTTCCACGCAGAAGTGGGGGCGCAGTACATACCGCCTTTGCCCTGCAGCGCGATGCGGCGCTGATCGTGATCGGACATTCCGTAGATGGTGAACGCGTCGTCGGCGACGGCGAAGGAAGCCAAGGCGAGACACAAAGTAGAGAGTGAGAAGAGCTTATTTACAGATCGTTTCATCGTAACCTCGGGCGAGCATCATTGCTCATCCCGAATTTTATACTAAAGCCCAAACAAATTCGTTCCATATTAAAGAAAAATTTGCGTATGTTTTATTTCTATGCGGAAGTGGACGGAGAAATTTCCGGCGAGTTCGGGTGGTTTTGAACCTGAAATAGCCGCAGCCACTCGCGCCATCCCTGGATGGCAAGGAGACCATAGATCCCGTAGAGCACGGCCGTGGCCGGCAGGTGCTTGGTAATGAAGACCGGGATGTAGCAGAAGTTGACCACGACCCACACGGGCCAGTTCTCGATCTTCTTGCGGGTCTGTAGGTATTGACCCACCATCGAGAAGCTGAACAGCAGGGCGTCGGGAAGGGCAACGGTGGAGCCGGCATTGCGGAAGTATGGAAATAGAACCCAGGCCGCTGCCAGCGCCAGGGCGGATAAAAGCGCCAGCAGTTTCCAACGCGAATAGCTAATTGGCACCGGCGTTCGTCCGTCATCGCCACGCACCCACCAGTACCAGCCAATGAAACCTAAGACGATGTACAGGGCGTTCAGGGCAGCGTCGCCGTACACCTTGGCTTGCAGCATCACCACCACGTAAATGGAGGAATTGAGAATGCCGATCGGCCAGCTCCAAGGGCTTTCTTGGATGAGGAGCCAAACCCACCACACGCCGAGTAGGAAACCGATCGCTTCGAGCAGTTGAACCGGCGACCAAGGTTGGGTGGAGATCGCGATGAAAATAGCCGCGACGATACTGGCGAGACCCCATTGAGCGACCGAGAGTCCGGCCAAGCGGCGATTCACAGGATTAACTTACCAAAGTTGGGCCACGGGTTTGGAAGGCAGAGTAAAGTTGTTCCCGTGGCGACAGTGGCGCGGTATCCGATCTGGCGGAAATGGTCGGCACTCTTTGGCATCTATTTTCAAGATGGCTTGGCGTACCGGGCCAGTGGGATCATCTGGATTCTGACCGACGTGACCCAGGCGGTGACGATGCCGTTGGTGATGTCGGCGGCGGCAAAGGGCGGTCCCATCGCGGGGTATTCGCCGAGTCAGTTTGTCCTCTACTACTTGTCGACTCTACTGCTGAGTGGATTCATCACGAGCCACTTCATGTGGGACCTGGCGATGGAGGTGAAGGAAGGGCAGTTTTCCACCCAGTTGCTTCGCCCGATGAACTTCTTCCAAACGTGCTTCCTGCGAAACTTGGCGTGGCGGGTTATTCGACCGGCTTTGTTCTTGCCCTTCTTTTTGGTGCTGCTCTGGGCCTACCAGGGCTACTTGGGTCAGGCAAGTTATTCGCTGGGATGGGAGACATTTGCCGCGATCGGACTGGGACACCTGGTGAGTTTTTCCGTGATGATGGCTCTGAGTTGTATCGCGTTGTGGACCCAAGAGGCCATGACGATCTTTGAGCTGTATTACATCCCGCTGCTGTTTTTGTCGGGGCAGATTTTCCCCGTGAGTTTGCTTCCCACCTGGGCGACAAACCTGGCGCATTGGATGCCTTTTTACTACACGACGGGAGTGCCGACGGAGATTTTGCTCGGGCGCCTTACGGGATCGGCGGCCCACCAGGTGATGGGCATCCAGATCCTATGGATAACCGGACTGCTACTGGTGGCAACGTGGGGCTGGCGTCGAGGCCTGCGACACTATGCCGGAACGGGCATGTAAGCAACGTCTGAGCTGCCGTTCAGCGGAAACGTGACGTGTTTAATGCTGGCTTGACCATTTTGTCGAAAAGCCGGTGGGATCGGCAATCATCAAATCTGATCATCAAAATTGTCAAATCGCGGACACATTGAGGGTGTCTTCATCTCTATGTAATGAAGAGAGGCGGTGGATTCACCCTTATCGAGCTGCTCGTTGTCATCGCGATCATCGCGATTTTGGCGGCGATCCTTTTCCCAGTCTTCGCCCAGGCGAAAGACGCGGCAAAGAAGACGGTTTCGCTGAGTAATATGCGGCAAATTGGCACGGCGACCATGCTGTATATTGGCGACACGGACGATGTGATCATGCCGCTACGTTGGTACGATCCCACCGATCAACCGGCTCCCTACCAAAGCACGCAAGGGTTCTTCTTCTATCCGGTGTTGTTGCAGCCGTACACCAAAAATGTTCATCTTTTCTATGATCCGAAGGACACCGAAGATGATCCAGCGATGCACTACTCGGCCTGTCCGAATGCGGGCCGATTTGATACCACGGGCTGCGCTTACTGGTACCTGACTGGGGCATATCCTTCCTATGGCTTCAATCGTCGGTATCTGAACGATTCTCAACCCGGGCCGTTCGGAGCGCTCACCTACACCGGCAAATCGGCTACCACGTTCGGTGCGCCCGCCCAGACGTTGATGTTCGCCGATGCCACCGGTAAGGACGTGGTTTCGCCGGGGCAACCGGTGGTTCGCGCAACCGTTGGGTACCACCGGGTGGATGCGCCGTCGTTTTGGCGAGATCCTTCTTTGGCGGATCCCGCGGCGAGAGTTCTCGACGCCCGCACTCAGGGGCAGCTGTGGGGCCGCTACGATCCCAAGAGCGTGAATGTGACTTGGCTGGACGGGCACGCAAAGTTCACGGCGATTGGTCGCTTGAAGGGAACGGGTTCCACGGTCGAAGAGATCGATCGGTACTGGAACGGTCGCGGCGACTAATTCTTGACGGATGGATCACCCGGATTCGGGACGAAAGGCGGCTCGGGTGATCCAATCCCGCCCGGATTGCGTACAATGGTCGTCTAACATTGGTTGGAGGTTCTAAACATGGCAAATCGAGATGATAGTAGCGCGTTAATTTATCTGCTGGCGGGCGTTGGGCTCGGAGCGATTATCGGGGCAGCCGCCGGAGTGTTGTTTGCACCCAAGCCGGGCGAAGAGCTTCGCGGAGATTTGAACGAGAAGTTCAAGGACCTAAAGAGCAAGACCGAGGAATGGGTTGCCGAGCAGAAGGCGAAAACCAAGCAGCTCGAAGCCGATATCGAAGAGCTGGGCGTCTGAGAAAGCGCGCCAATGGCCGGGCCGTTAGGCTAAGCTAAGCGATCATGCAGGCATGGAGAGTCTTGCTCTGGATTGGCCTGGTGGCCCTATTATTGGGCTTCCTGTGGCTGGTTCGGGGCATCCTCCTGCCTTTTATTTTGTGCTTGGTCATCGCAGCCCTGTTGGACCCGTCGGTCCGCTGGCTGACCCGCAAGGGGGCCCCGAAACAGGTCGCGATCCTCACGATGGTGGGCGCCTTCTTCGGCGGAGTCCTTCTCGTCGGAGCGATTGCGTTGCCGACGATCACGAAGCAGGTGACGGGGATTTCTTCCAGCGCCCAGTCGCTTACTCGCAGTATTATTGAAGATGGGCAGCGAGATAACTTCTTTGTCCGATGGAATCCCGAAAATGTCGCCGCGCGGTCCTCGAGCATGTCGGGGAATATCGATCGGATTCTGGCGAAGTATGGATCTACCCTGGAAGAACTAGGACTTCCGAGCACGCGTCGGGGACTGATTGATCAATACGTCGATAAGAATCGGACCAAGCTGACCGGGATGATTCAAGGGGCATTCGATGGCCTCTTTGGGGTGGTGACGGCGGCATTTCAGAACTTTTTCTGGCTATTTCTGGTGCCGGTGATTGTCACGATGCTCCTATCGGAGATGGAAACGGTCAAGCAGCGCGGGCCACGCTGGATTCCGCCCGCCATTCGCCGTCAGACCATCACCCTCTGGAACGATATTTCGGGCGTGTTCTTCAACTATCTCCGGGGAATGTCGCTGCTCATCCTGTACTTCAGCATAGCCCAGACATTGATGCTGTACTCGATGAATTTGCCCTACGCACTCTTACTGGGGGTTGTGTTCGGAACTTTCTACTTGGTTCCAATCATCGGCAATATGATCTCAGCGGTGTCCATTTTTCTAATCATGGGCTTTACCGGCACGGCAGGAACGGCGGCGTTTTCGGTGGGAAATCCCTGGCTATACGGGGCGGTCACCGCGGTGCTTTACTTGGTCATCGGCGGGATGTTCGATACGTTTGTGGTGCCGAAAGTGGTGGGAAATTCGGTGGGATTGAGCCCCGTAATTAGTATCTTTGTGGTGATGTGCGGGCAGGCATTGTTTGGCCTCCCGGGCATGGTGATCGCGTTCCCAACGGCCGGCGCCATCAAGGTTATTTTGGATCGACTACTGAAAATAACCAGCAGTACCGATGCGTTGGTGCTGCCCGCCACGCCGCTTCGTCACAAACACGAAGTCTAATCTGTCAAACTAACATGGGTTAATGACCCACCAAACGGTTCTCGTCGTAGATTTCGGCGGACAATACACCCAGCTTATCGTCCGACGCATCCGCGAATTTGGCGTATATTCCGAGATGGTGCCCTGGACGAAGGCCGCCGAAATCATTGGTGCTCGTCAACCGGACGCGGTGATTTTGAGTGGCGGCCCCCGATCGGTTCTGGAGGAAAACGCCCCGGATCTCGATTTCTCAGTTCTCGCCGGTATTCCCACTCTGGGCATTTGCTACGGCCAGCAGCTGATGGCATTGCGGCTAGGCGGTCAGGTTGAAAAAGCCGATCATCGGGAGTACGGCGCGCGTCACCTGCAATCTTTGACGAGTGACGCCTTGGTATCGGGACTTTCGAGTAACGAAGTTTGGATGAGCCACGGCGACCAAGTGCTCCACGTTCCGGACGGATTCACGGTCACGGCGTCGACCGAGTCCTGTGCCGTCGCGGCATTCGAAAATGTTGCCGCCAAGCAGTACGGCGTGCAATTTCACCCCGAAGTCACCCATACCAAGGACGGGAAGACCGTGTTACGTCGATTTCTATTCGAAGCGGTGGGACTAGCGGGCGATTGGACGAGCGACAATTTTATTGACGAGCAGGTAGCGGCCATCCGCGAAACCGTTGGCCCCACCGGGAAGGTGCTCTGTGCCGTATCCGGGGGCGTGGATTCGAGCGTCATGGCGGCGTTGCTCATTCGCGCGATTGGGGATCGGGCGGTGTGTGTGTTTATCGATCACGGCCTTTTGCGAAAAGGTGAAGCCGAACAGGTTTCGGAAACCTTTGGCAATGAATTTGCTGGGAATCTGAAGGTGTTCCGAGAGCACGATCGGTTCTTTGGCGCACTGAAGGGGCTAACCGATCCAGAAGCCAAGCGAAAGGCGGTGGGTCATGCATTTATCCAGGTGTTTGAAGATCACGCGGCAGAATTGCAGGGTTGCGACTTCTTGGCCCAGGGCACGCTGTACCCGGACGTGATTGAATCGGGATCGGCCACCAGTGCAAAGATCAAGAGTCACCACAACGTGGGCGGCTTGCCCGATTGGATGCAGTTGAAGCTGATTGAACCCTTGCGATGGCTGTTTAAGGACGAAGTTCGCAACGTTGGGCGTCGGTTGGGTCTGCCCGAAGATATGGTGGATCGAGAGCCGTTCCCCGGTCCAGGGTTGGCGGTGCGAGTATTGGGAGAGGTGACTCCCGAGCGGGTGGCCATGACGCAGGAAGCGGATTACATCTTCCGAAGCGAGTTGAAGGCGCGCGGTCTCAATAAAGGCATTTGGCAGAGCTATGCGGCACTGCTGGACGTGCGGAGCGTCGGCGTGATGGGTGATGAACGGACTTATGAGCAGCCGATCGTATTGCGAGCGGTGGAAAGCGAGGATGCGATGACCGCGCGGGCGGTGAATCTGCCCTTCGATGCGCTGGAAGTGATCTGTTCGCTGATCGTGAATCAGGTGAAAGGCGTCAATCGGGTGTTTTACGATCTGACCTCCAAGCCGCCGGCAACCATTGAACTGGAATAGGTCATGCCGGATGACTTTTCGGGCTCACCCGTTAGCCAAAATGATTCGTTGAACACCATGGATGCGCTGGACGTACTGATTGATCACGCGAAAATCAGTCGAAGGATTGCCGAGATGGCCCGTGAGATTGAAGCGGACCTGAACGGGGAACCGGTGATTTTGGTAGGCATCCTGAAGGGGAGTATCCACTTCCTCTCGGATCTTGGGCGGTACCTCAAGATCGATGCCGAGGTGGATTTTATGCAGGCGAAGAGCTACGAAGGGACGACTTCGACCGGCAATATCCGTATCTTGAAGGACCTTGACTGCGATATTGCGAACCGCAATGTAATTATCGTGGAGGACATTGTGGATACGGGGCTCACCATTTCGCATCTGCTGTCGCATCTGCGATTGCGGCGACCACGCACACTCCGGGTGGCCAGTCTGTTATCCAAGCCCGCGTCGAGAAAAGTGCAAATTGAGCCTGACTACCTAGGATTTTCAATTCCCAATGAATTCGTGGTAGGATACGGGTTGGATTTCGACGAGCGGTATCGTAACTTGCCTTATATTGCGATCTACCGCGAATCTCAAGGTTAATCGTCTAAATCTTCCCCTTCTCAGGCCGCATTCACGGCATTCAAGGGAATTCTCCTAGAAAAACGGCAGTTTCACGTATGCAACATAGCTTCAGACCGCGCAAAGAGAGCGGAGGACGCCGACGTCGTCCCTCCGGTGGCAATAAGGGTCTCCCCCAGAACATTGAAACCGATCTCGAGTCCTTACCAGAGAAGGACTATAACCATTACGATCAACTGACGCCAGCGGCACTGCTGAAGGAAGCGAAGGCGGCAAAACTCGACGCCAAGACTCTTCTGCGCCACGAGGTGATCGAGCGGCTACTGATTCAAAGCAACGAGCAGAACGATGTTGCGTACATCAAAGGCATTCTGGAGCTGCTGCCGGACGGCTACGGCTTCTTGCGTCGTGACGATTATCACCAGACATCCAACGACGTGTATCTGCATGCACAGCTCGTTAAGCGGAGCAATCTGCGGGCTGGCGACACCGTTTTTGGTTTGGCCCGCACTCCCAAGGAAGGCGAGAAATACCCGGCGATGTTGCGAGTCGAGAGTGTCAATACTTTCGGCACGCAGAGCCCGGAGATGCGAAACCGCAAATCTTTCGACGAACTGACGCCGCTCTTCCCCGAAGAGCGATTGATGATGGAGTCGCTCTCCGACAATATTCCAGCGCGAATGATCGATCTCATCTCGCCGATTGGTAAAGGTCAGCGAGGTCTCATCGTTTCTCCGCCCAAGGCCGGAAAGACGACGATGATGAAGACGATTGCGAATGCGATCACGACGAATCATCCGGAAGTGGTCTTGTTGGTGCTGCTGGTTGATGAACGACCGGAAGAAGTTACGGACATGAAGCGATCGGTCCGGGCGCAGGTCATTTCCTCCACCTTTGACGAGCCGGCGGAGAATCACATGCGGGTAGCGGAGCTTTGCTTGGAACAGGCGAAACGACTGGTGGAAACCGGACGCGACGTCGTGATCTTGCTCGACTCACTGACTCGACTTTCTCGCGCTAGTAACTTGACGATCAATCCCAGCGGACGGACTCTGACCGGTGGTTTGGACCCCGCGGCGCTATACCGACCGCGCCGGTTCTTTGGTGCCGCGCGAAATATCGAGGAAGGTGGTTCGCTCACGATTGTATCGAGCGTCTTGGTGGATACGGGTTCGAAGATGGACGAAGCCATCTTTGAAGAACTGAAGGGAACCGGCAACATGGAGCTGGTGCTGGATCGAGAACTGGCCGAGCGCCGAATTTGGCCGGCAGTGGATGTCAAGCGTTCCAGCACTCGGCACGAAGAGCTGTTGTTCCGCAAGGATGAGTTGGAAGGCGTGGTGCAACTGCACCGGTTGCTCGCGAATCAGGAGAAGAGCTACGAGGCGACCGAGTCGCTCATTAAGCTTCTGAAGCGGACTCCCACCAACAGTTCGTTCTTGGAATCGGTCATTGCGCGCACCAAGGCGACGGTCTAACTCTTAACGGGGAATAGGTAAAGTAGCGACGGATGCCCGAAGAATACGACGGTGACCAATACGAGGATTTAGAACGACCCCCGTCGTTCTTTCCCTACAATGGCGACGAGCTTGACCGAGAGCTCGTTGCCTCTGCCGACTTGGTGGAAACTCGAGTGGAAGGAGTGTTTGCGGCCGAAAACAACGGCAGTATTTCCCGCTTCGTCCTCCTGAGCGACGGGGTGCGAAAACTCCCGATTTTGATCGGTCCATTTGAAGCACAGGCCATTCAGCTGGTGGTGGAATCCACCCGTCCGGATCGCCCGCTGACCCACGATCTCATCAAAACCATCATCGAACGGCTTGATGGAGACGTCGATCGCGTGGTGATTGACGATTTCTGGAATCAAGTCTTTTACGCAAAGATATTCATTACGCGGGGCGAGGATGAGATTGGGATCGATTCTCGACCGTCGGATGCGGTGGCGATTGCCATGCGGTTCGAAGCTCCGATTTACGTAAGCGAAGCCCTCTTGGATCAGGGCATCGATTTCTGAGTTATGGATGCTTCGGCACGCGTCGGGGAGTTGCGGCAGGCGCTGGAGCTCCACGCATATCGCTATTACGTGTTAGAATATCCGGAGATATCGGATTCGGAATACGATGTCCTTTTTCGTGAGCTTCAGGAACTGGAGGAGAAGTACCCAGAGCTTCGAACGGACGACTCCCCCACGCTGAAAGTTGGGGCACCGCCGGTTTCGGGCTTTGATTCCTATCGCCATCGCTTGCCGATGCTTTCGCTTGACAACGCATTCTCCGAGGATGAGTTGCGTGATTTTGATGCGCGAATTCAACGATTAACCGGACTGGCCGAAGTTGCCTATACGGTTGAGCCAAAGTTTGATGGCGCGAGTATTTCCCTCACGTACCGAGACGGCAGTTTGGTGCGCGGGACCACCCGCGGAGACGGAACCACGGGTGAGCTGGTCACCGACAACGCGCGAACCATTCAAGGAATTCCCTTGCGGCTGCGCCAACCTCATCCAGGCGAAATTGAAGTTCGGGGAGAGGTCGTGATGTTGAAGTCAGATTTTGAGCAAGTGAATGCCGACCGACTGGCGCGCGGGGAGCAGGTTTTTGCGAACCCCCGTAACGCGGCCAGCGGCGGGCTCCGCCAACTCGATAGCCGACTTACCGCGCAGCGGAGACTGAGCTTCTATTGCTACGGAACAGGCTTCGTGGAGCAGCCATTCGACGTGACGACTCAAGTCAGCGTCATGGAACACCTACGGGAACTGGGATTTCCGACTTTCCGCAAACCGGTGGCGGTGCAAGGCATGGCTGCCCTGTGGGCAGCGGTCTCCGAGATCCGCGAACAACGCGCGATCTTGCCGTTCGGAATCGACGGCGCGGTCGTAAAAGTAGACGATTTGGCGCTGCAGACCGAGATTGGCTTTACGGTACGGGGCCCGCGGTGGGCGATCGCGGTGAAGTTCCCGGCCGAGCAGGCGTTTACGCGATTGAACGGGATTATCTGGCAGGTGGGTCGCACCGGAAATGTCACGCCCGTGGCCGATCTGGAGCCGGTCTCGGTGGGCGGAGTGACGGTGAGCCGGGCGACTCTCCATAACTCCGAGGATTTGGCCCGGAAGGATGTTCGGGTTGGCGATACGGTGATCGTCCAACGGGCGGGGGACGTTATTCCAGAAGTGGTCGGACCGCAGTTGGAGAAGCGACCGGAAGGGGCCGAGGTCATTACTGAACCCACACACTGTCCGGCCTGTGACACTCCATTAGTCCGTCGCGAAGGAGTGGTGTATCTCAAGTGCCCCAACCGCGCGTGCCCGGCCCAAATTCAGAGCAAGCTGGAGCATTTCGTGGGTCGCCGCATGATGGACATCGATGGCCTCGGCAGCAAACTCATTCAGCGATGGCTGGAATCGGGTCATCTGACGGACTTGGCGAGCATTTTCCGACTCAAGGATCGCCGCACAGAACTCGTGGAGATGGATCGACTGGGAGAGCAGAGCGTGGACAACGTTTTGGCGGCGATTGAGGAGTCCAAAACCCGACCCTTGCCGCGGTTCATCTTTGCGCTGGGGATACCGGAAGTGGGGGAGAAGGGGGCCCAGGAATTGGCGACGGCGATGCGAACCCTCGATGCCATCCGGAAGGCTGATTACGACACGCTCACCGCGATTGAAAACGTCGGTCCGCGCACGGCCAGTGAGATCACCGAGTGGTTCGAGGAACCCGAAAACGTCCGCTTGGTGGATGAATTGTTGGCGAACGGAGTGGCTCCGGTAGAGGCGGCGGCTCCGAGGAGCGACGCGTTTGCGGGCAAAACGTTTGTATTCACCGGGAAATTGGAGCAGTTCGCGCGGGAGGCGGCAGAAGCCCTGGTTGCGGATATGGGAGGGAAGTCGTCAGGATCGGTGAGCAAAAAGACGGACTTTGTGGTGGCGGGGCCGGGGGCCGGCTCAAAGTTGGCAAAAGCCACAGAATTAGGGGTGGCCGTGCTGACGGAAACTGAGTTTCTGGCGATGCTTCCCGACGGAATTGAGCTTTGATTTCAATCCCGGTTTCCCGCCAAGAAGTCGATCTCGCACGAATATTCACCAGCGGGCAGACTTTTCGCTGGCGGCAGGATGCTTCGGGAAACTGGATTGGTGCGGATGGTCCAATTTGGTGGACTCTCAGGCAGACGGAGACCGAGATCACCGGGGAATCCAACGCGGACACGGAGGAATTGGCGCGATACCTTCGTCTGGATGCCCCGTGGAAGGATTTTGAGCAGACGGTGGCCCAACGAGCGCCGGAATTAACCGAGTTCATCACCGCTCAGCCGGGCCTGCGGGTGCTGCGTCCGCGCGATTGCGTGGAGACGCTCTTTGGGTTTATGTGCTCGGGGAATAACAGTTTGCATCGGATTATTCCCATGACCCGCGCACTAGGAGAGCGGGGAACGTTGCTGGCAAACGGAGCCTACTCCTTTCCTCCGCTGACGGTGCTCGCCGACATTTCGGAGGATGAATTGAGGCGTGCGGGGTTTGGCTATCGGGCCCGGTTCATCGTGGCGGCGGTGGAGAAGATCCAGTCGCACGGGGGAGATGAATGGTTTACAAATCTGCGTCAACTGCCCTACGCAAAGGCGTCGGAGGAGTTGACGACGTTGCCCGGGATCGGCCGAAAGATTGCCGATTGCATTTGCCTCTTCGGGTTGTATCACGAAGAATCGGTGCCGGTTGATACGCATATTTGGCAGCAACTCACGCGGCTGTACCATCCCGAACTCCGGGGGGAATCGCTAACCGCGCGTCGGTATGAGTATGTGACGGACCAATTTCGGGCGCGATTAGGCACCGTTGCCGGATGGGCGCACCAGTTCTTGTTCGAGGACAACGTGAAAAACGGCCGCGCTCGCCGGGGTTGAACCACGTCGCCGAGTCCCTGGGGTGGATGTTCCGGCTGGCTGATCCCGGGTAACTTTTTGGCATGGCGGTAAAAGTGGGTTTGATCGGTGCGGGCGGGATGGGGAATGTTCACGCCAGTCAGTACGCGAAAATGCCCGATGTTTCCGTGGTGGTATTTGACGGCGCGGCGGAGAGATCGGCACCTCTGGCCGAGCGCGTCGGCGGGACCGTCGTGGATTCGCTGGAGAAGCTGTTGGAAACGGTGGACGTGGTGGACATCTGTTTGCCGACCGATATTCACGCGGAATTTGGACTGCGCGCAATGGAAGCAAAGCGCCCCATTTTTATGGAGAAGCCCGTTTGCCGAACGTGGGAGCAGGCGGTGGGACTGGCCGAAGCCGCCGCGAAACACGGGGTGACGGTGATGCCGGGCCAGGTGGTTCGATTTTTCCCCGAGTTCCGCACGGGTCACCAATTAGTCAAAAATGGCGCGGTTGGCACCCCGGCGGCGGCGCGAACGCGGCGAGGTGGCGGCGCTCCTGGCGGAAGTCGGGGTTGGTTCATGGACCACTCGCGCAGCGGCGGGATACTGCTGGACCTCGCGATTCACGATTTTGACTGGTTGCGATGGACCTTTGGCGAGGTGAAGTTCTTGGAAAGTCGGTCGGTTGCCGCGAAGACGAAAACCGGGCCAGACTACGCTCTAACGACCCTCACCTTTGAATCTGGTCTTGTTGCCCACGTCGAATCGACTTGGATGGATCCCAGCGGATTTCGAGTTTCGTACGAGGTGGCGGGGAAAGATGGCCTCATCGCATATGATTCCAGCGAACATTCCGCGCTGAAAATCAGCACTCGGGCCGAGAAAACAACGGGCAACTACCTAGCCGTCAATGAGAATCCACTTTCGCCAACGGACGATCCGTACTACTTGGAACTTAAGGCATTTCTTGACGCCGTGCGGGACGGGACACCGCCGCCGGTGACCTTGGAAGACGGGATTCATGCTCTCGCCATCAGCCTCGCGGCGATGGAGAGCACCGAAACCGGAAAGAGAACGCGACCGCTTCGCATCTAGCGGCGGTACCCTTAGGGAATGCGTCTGGATGGCCGAGCGGCCGATGAATTGCGTCCTTTCTCCTTTGAGCCAAGTTTCAGCAAGTTTGCCGAGGGAAGTTGTCTGCTGAAGTTGGGCGAGACCCACATGCTGGTGACGGCGACGGTGGAAGACCGCGTGCCGCCCTTTATGAAGGGTAAGGGAAGCGGATGGCTGACGGCGGAGTACAGCATGTTGCCCCGATCGGGCCGTCAGCGAAACGACCGGGGCTTGATGAAGCCCAATGGCCGCAGCATGGAAATTCAGCGACTGATCGGTCGGTGCCTCCGCACGGCGATTGACCTGCAGGCGCTGGGTGAGCGCACCATAACGCTCGACTGTGATGCCATCCAGGCGGACGGTGGCACCCGCTGCGCGGCGATCACGGCGGGTTACGTCGCGGCGTACCAAGCGGTGGAGTGGATGATCAGTCAACGGATGCTGAAGACGAACGTGATGCGCGAACCGGTCGCCGCCATCAGCGTGGGCGTGTATCGAAATCAGGAGATTTTGGATTTGCCGTACGAGGAAGACAGCAAGGCGGCGACGGACATGAACTTGGTGATGACCGCCAGCGGGAAGTTCGTCGAGATTCAGGGCACGGCCGAGGAAGAGCCGTTTGCCGTGGACACGCTCGGGAAGCTACTCCGATTGGGCCAGAAGGGAATCAACGAATTGATCGTTGGCCAGCGAGAAGCGCTCGGCATTTCCTAATCACGCCAAGTTCTAGAAGTGAGAAGCGCCGTCCCAGGCGCTGATTTGCCAATTGTCGGGTTTCTCGTGCTCGGGAAACCACGGCGAGAGTTCCAGAAGGATTTCGTCGGCGAGCGCCTGGCTAAACGGTTCGTATTCGCGCCGGACGCCTTCGAAATGGGCTTCGGAGGGCAGACACGTGCGCAGGGGGGCACCAAATTCGCGGAGGCGAGCCCGCATGGGAATTGATTCC
>Ga0114959_10001515_pt1 | contig 20193 bp, 21 predicted proteins | sample C_130625_EF_Meta_FD_87317 | JGI IMG/M metagenome (GOLD analysis project Ga0114959, IMG submission 87317) | Freshwater microbial communities from Lake Croche, Canada to study carbon cycling - C_130625_EF_MetaG | ecosystem: Environmental > Aquatic > Freshwater > Lake | place: Lake Croche, Canada... | reverse complement strand
GCAGGGGCAGGGGCAGGGGCAGGGGCAGGGGCAGGGGCTGGACCTAAAAATGAAATTGTCGAAGCCGAATCTAAAATTTAGTGCTAGCGGGGACGTATAATAACTTCACTGGACGTTTTGCTCTTATTCATACCATAAGACCATGACGCCGGCAGAATTTCGGCAAATTCATACAATTTCGTGATTTCAGCACAATTGTTGTAGCTGAGGACCCAATCTTTGCGCCCGCGTAGAATTGCTGCTAGTGCGACGTGGTCGAACCCTTCATGCATATCTCCTTTTGTTCCGTACAATTTTGAGCCTTTTTCCAAATAGTACGGAGGATCCAGATAAATAAATTGTTTGGCTTTCGGCGGATGGCTCTGGAGAAATTCGGCAAATTGTAAATTCGTGAATTCAAATTGTGCCAAATTGAGGTCGATGCAGCGCTGAATACTAGACTCGGTAAAGCGCCCTGTTGCTGCCTGCTCAGAGTAGCCACCTGAGCACGTCGCACCACTAAAGGAACTGCGATTGAGAGCGAAGTAGTAGGCGGCACGGGCTTCAGCCGAATTTGACTTATCCTGTACTGCCTGCTGGGCGGCGGCAAACATCTCCTTGCTGAAGGGATGAATTGTTGTAATCTCTTCTATTACACTATCCTTGTTTAGCTTGAGTTGCTGATAGAAATTGTATAGGGGTTCGTAAGCATCGTTGGCTAGAACTTTCATCTGCTGACGAGTTTCGGCAAGATGAAATTCTACAGAGCCGCCACCAAAGAAGGGGCTGAGAAGAATTGTGGTGTCCTTGGGCACATAGGGCTCTAGTACTTTTACTGCGCGGCTTTTACCACCAGGATACCGTAGGACTGTCATTGATATATGTATTTACGCACTTATATGTCAATTTTTATCAGAATTCAATCGACAATAAATGTGTCCAATATTCTATGTGGGCGTTTTTAGTCATACCTATTAAATACGTCTCTGCGAATGTCCAGAATTGATGTAGAATATAGGGATCTTTCACGGGCATAGATTCCATTATAATTTGCGCTCGGTCGGCAAGACACGGATATGTGGTTCCAATTAACGCAAGATGCTCGCTTATCCAAGCGTCTTCACATTCTTTTATATGGACCGCCGTATCCGGACGAAATTGTTCGCAGAGAGCTATCATTTTCTTGACATTGCGGACGGTAGCACCCCCTCCGCCAGACTCCTCCTGTTTCCAGAGCCACGGATTTCCCCAGAAATCACCCACAAAAATTGCTTCTGGTAGTTTTCGTCTAAAAATTACGTCCATCTGAACAGTCATAATATACTCGGCATCTATCTGCCGATAGGTTTTAGCATCCGTTAAAAGATTATTATATTCGGTTTTACCTTGCTCTCTTGTTCCGTGACCTTTAAACGCCACTATAATATTATAGTTCGGTTCTTTATCGCCGAGAAGTGCCGATATAAAGCCGCGATTTACATCTGAGCAAAAAATATATACAGAGAGTGTGGGGCATGCCCACGCTGCGTTTTTTAGAACGAATTCAAAATTGGGATGGGCGCGGCGTTCAACAATAACAAAGGCACGACGGGCTTTCTTTGGTGGCTGATATGTGGACCAGTGCCTATTCAGCATCGACATGTGATGCTCAATCAAGTAGTGATAGATATGTGGCTCTAACGTAGTACGATATCTGTCTAATTTTATCATTACGTCGTCTGACTTGTTCTTATACTCGGCTAGTGCAACTTCATAGATGGCTTCCATTAAAAAATACAGTGTATTATTTAATGAGTTATTAGTTTAAGTAGACCCATGATACCTAGTATAGTTATCAGTACAATAAAGCGCTGACACGCGATGTATTCTTTTTCTGTCATAAAGCTGAAACTGTCGCTGTCATCGTCTAGAAAATCATCGTGCTTGCGCCAAATCATTTTACCATTATTTTAAATGGCTCATTTGGGCTCAATTTTACTTCATATACAGGACTTCTGGCTTGGGAAAACCGTTGAATTCACTTGCAGTCACATTTGTATAGGCTCCCATCATGTTGATTTTGAGCCAGTCACCCTCATTTAGCAGGGGAATGTTTATTGCTGGCGCGATGATATCGGCTCCGTCGCATGTGCGACCAAAGAGAATCGACCAGTGTTTATCGTCTGTGTTGGGGACGGTTGTATGCGCCACCTCAATCTCGGGCTTCTGACCATCGAACGGCACATTGGAGAAGTAGCCGTAGACTGATTCATTTAGCGTGTATCTGTACCTGGGGGCGTTCGGCTCAGTGGATAGAATGCCACGCTTCCTGCCTATGACGGGCGTGTAGAGAGTTTGACTGGTTGAGGAGAGAAAGCGACCAGGCTCGGCAATCCACCTGATTGGAGTTCCACCTGGGGACATATTGTTTTTGAAGAGGGTGGCGCGACTCTTTTCGAGGCTCTGAGCCACGCTCTGTAGGTTAGACTCGGTGGGCAAGAAACCGCCACCGATGTCTATGAGATCCATATTCACGTCGAGATTTTTTCCGATGTCCATAGCACCACGACATACGGTTAATGCACGTGCAAATTGTTCGGGGTTTTCACATTCGCTGCCGACATGGAAGCTGAGCCCCGTTATATTTGTTTTATACTGTTTTGCTAGTTGAAGAATTTCAGGCACCCATGTGAGTGGAGCACCGAACTTTTTTCCGAAAGGTTGGCGGGAGTTTGCGTCAGGAACAAGAAGCCGAATCAGTACGTCGCCACGCCAGTTGCCTTTTCCCACCTTCTCCATCTCTTCAGGTGAGTCGACTACTGTTGTTTGTACGCCGAAACGCTTTGCATCTTGGATGTCTGTTCTGATTTTACAGGGCTGAGCGTAGATGATGTCGGCGGTTTTGGACACGTTGCGGGTGTTCATCATCTCATTTAGTGAAGCGCAGTCAAAGCCCATTTTATCGCCATAGAGTTCTACCATCCATGACATGAGAACAGGGTCGTTATTTGATTTGACAGCATAGTAGGGGCGGACATACGGAAGATGCTTCTTCCATATATCGATTTGAGTTGCCAACTCTTTTTTAGAAACAATAACAAATGATTGCATATGCGGCTTATTAAAGCGACTCATTAGCTCAGCGCCATGTGCTGCTCGAGATATGTACTTTGGAAAGTTGCTCAGTGCGATTAGGATATTTGTATGTGTGAAAATAAATGCCGGAGTTCATTTTTTTCGCGCGGCTGCCGTAAAATTTTGTGTGTGGTACCCTAGTCATTTTTCGGGTTGCCCACTTTCTTATTCCAGACTAGACCAACTGAAGACAGCCCGTCCAATAGTAATGTTGTTGGATTCCATTCATTATTCCAATTAAATTCACTTGCTCTATAATCGTAAGGATACGTATGATGATAATTATGCCATCCTTCGCCTGCTGCAATTAAACTGGTTGCCATACTCTGCCGAGATGATATTCTAGGATTATAAGGTGTTGTACCCCACATGTGAGCCACACTATTTACACACCAAGTTGAATGAAGAAGTACGATCCATCTGACAACTCCGAAATAGAAATATCCTATCCAGTATGAATTCCACATATACTTTCCGTAGAGTGTTGGAAGAACAAAACAGAAGAGATGAGATAATAAAAAGTTATTTCTGTGTTGAAACATAACGATTGAATCGTTTTCAATATCATTCATAATAATTGTTCGTGAAGCTTCGCGAAGTTTATTACTTTTTCTGTAGAACAGCCAGCCCATATGAGAATACCAGAAGCCATATTGTATAGAATGAGGGTCCAATTCTGTATCAGTATATTTATGATGCATTCTATGGTCTCTTGTCCATTGATAAATAGAACCCTGATGCGCAGCCGAATTTGCTAACATAAATATAAGACGCACTGGCCAAGCAGCCTCGTATGATTTATGTGACCAAAGACGATGTGCTCCAGCCGTTATTCCTAACATACCGATTAATTGCGCTGACAAAAAAACTTCTAGAATCAATCTGTAAGAAAAAATGGACGGAAGATAATAACAAGCATATAATGCTAAAATATGATGCGATGTTAAATAAATAATATTTGTATAATGAAGCGGTGATTTCATTCTATCCTTCTATTATAATAATATTATGACTTTTTCTTTAACTAGAAATGCCCATATAATTACTGTCTCATTTTTAAGCAATTTTACACACGTCGTGTGGTTCTACGACTGCGACTGGAACGACGACGCGTGCCACCGACCAACTCACCTCTCTTTTTTAACTCTGCTTCGATTTTTGCAATCAGTTTCTCCAATGTCGCCTTCGGTTGAAGCTTGCGCAGGTCGCGTACCCGCGAGTGATAGTCCCAGTGCGTCAACTGGCTCTTGAACTCAGCTAACTCTTTTTTCAATGTCGCAGTTGCCTTCGGCATTTATACTCTAAATGCAGAAATTATTGTGCGTAAAGCACTTTAATACAAAATATGTTGGTATAGTAGGATTCGTCTTCACCATGTATGTCGGGGCTGGCATTCTTTTGCGAAATGGTAAGGGGCAGATTCTTCTAGTGTGCGACGCCAAGTCAGGGCGATGGGGCTTTCCGAAAGGACATCCGGAATTATGGGATAAGAAGTTGCCACTTAATACGGCAACCCGCGAATGTTTTGAAGAGACCGGGCTACGGCTACACGATGATTATGTTATTGATAATCCTACGCCCAAACGTATAGGAAAGCGCTTATATTTTTACGCGCGTTCGTTAAAGGATACATTTGAAAAAACGATAAAGGATACGAACGAGATTCGGGATGTGGCGTGGTGGGCGTTCGACGATTTTATTGGTCGCGACGATATTCTTAATTCAGATTTGCGGTGCTGGATTAAGAAGCGTGGCAAGAGTCCGGCTATGAACCCTGGTTCTGGAGCGGCGGTTACACCATTGGTTCTGTAAAATATAGTATTGTATAAGTAGATGTCTATACTTGCGCGCGCTGCACGACAGGTTGATACGAGAAGCAAGTTGTTGCTGGCTGTGTACGGCGACTCAGGCTTTACGCCACTTAAGTTGGCGAATACGATTGCGGCGAATCCTTCCGCTATTGTATCAAATATTGGAACTGTTCTGAATACGACCGAAGCGGGGACGTTCATAGGAAATACTGGTTATGGGCGCAGCTATGATTCGGGAGACCTGTTTCGCGACCTCGGAAAGGAACTCATTATTCAAACAAATGGACGGACGGACTACGTATACCGTCTCGTTCAAACTGTAAAAGGAAGGGGTAGTGAGGGTGTCCCGGAAAATGCGGGTACACCGTCGCTAAACAGCGGTAATTTCTATATTTGTGTGTGGAATGCTGACAATACGTCCAATTCATGTGCTAATAGCGCTAATGTTGTACGTGTTGGTTAAACAGGTGTTTCATTTTTCATCCGCTGTACTCGTACTGCTGCGGATGATTGGTTTAGAACAGGATTCATTTGAACGGTCTCGGGGAACGACGGTGTGTGTTTGATTTTGCGAGTGGCTTTGCGCTGCGGATTCAGCTCGGCGTGGATAAATCGTAAACGAACAGCTAAAGCAAGGAGGGCGACGACACCTAAACCGCCACCGATTGCGGCACCGATAATGGCTCCTGCTGAGGCTTGTGGTGCAGGCGGGGCGGGCACAGAGACCGTGTTGATACCTGCGACCGGCTTGGGTGACGGCGAATCTGTGGGACCAGGTGTCTCCGTTGGTGTAACCGAGGGAGACGCGCCGATGCGCAGCGTTGGCGTGGGACTCGGCGTATGGCTCGCCGTTGGGCTGGGCGTCATAGACGAAGTAGGAGTAGGGCTGTAGCTGATGGACGGGGTGCGACTCGGCGTTCTTGTATTTGTTGCGGAATTTGAGGCTGTTGCGCCGCTACTAATCGTCGGCGTCGGTGTCTCGGTATTTGAGGGAGTGCCCGTCGGTGTGGGGCTAGGAGTGGGCGTGCCGGTCGTCGACGGAGTGGGCGTTATTGTAGACGTCGGACTGGGTGTGTGCGATGAACTGGCGCTAGGCACAATGACTTGGGCGGGATGACCTGTTAATGCGATTTGTAGTGCCTGACCGTCTCCAGGATCATCTATCGTCCAGGGTGTCGAGCCGCACGGCATCGCTGTCGGTCCGTATGCGCCGTGAAAGAAATAGGGTAGACCGGGCTTACCGTACGGCACATCAAAGACACAGTGCTGTGTCGCGGTAGTGCCTGCCGGACCCGATGCCCATGTGAAAGGCAGAATCGTAATCGTATAATTTTGACCCGCTGCGACGGTCCACGATGAGAGGGAGGCGTTGAAGAAGAGGTATTCCTCTGTGCCTGGGCGGGCGGCAACCAGGTCCGTGAACGTCGTGAGAAGAGAGGAGCCCACCTGTGTTGCGGCAGGAAACGTGGCTAATACGAAGCTGATTCCACACGTTTCGGGTGCCGCCTGTGAATAGACTCCCATGCGCAGAGCGTCGACGACGCCTGTCTGCTGCGCCTGGAATTTTGCCACGCCACGATGGCACCGGTTCTGTACAGTGTTATTTATGTATCCAAATGTGTAGTTACCTACGATAGGGAGACCCGTTGTGTTTGTAAATACTAATTCGCTTGATGCTGCGGCTAACCCGAGGGCGGAAAGCAAGAGGCGGAGCATCTTATTTACCGTTCTGAAAAATTGCCGGGTCTTCTCAACTTTATCTTATATTGATTAACAAACTTTGGAGCGCGACGGCTTTTCGTTTAAGCCAAGATAGTAGCCTAACATGGTCGGAACACCAAATGCGGCGTGCGCAGCGACGCCCAGAAGAATCCAAAAGAGGATAAAGAGGAGCCAGTTGGTTGGGGTCTTGATGCCGGCTATCAAGCCGACGATTGCGGCGCCGCACAGGGAGGCAACCCAATCAAAAATGGACATATTGAATATTTTGGGTCCGCGGAGTTTGTCAATGGTTGTGCACTCCATCTGGGGTTGGTTGGTATTTAAAATGGAGGCTCTATAGTAGAGCAGCCATGGGCTCTTGTTTTAGCAGAAACGTTATTAAAGTTACTATTGATGACAGGTCGTATTACTACACCAATAAGGATTTACAGACTATTAAAACTATGAGCGATGTACTTAGTCGGATGAATATCTATAAATATATGGTGCGGCGTATGGAGCTTGTAACAGGTGAACCACTCTTTCACTGGTCGACATTTCGCTACCAGCCCGTAATAATCACTATGATAAACGGAAAACAGAAACGTATGGATGTACGTGTGCTGTACGGTCGGCGTAAATGAGCGTAAAATTGAAATATCGGCTAGTTTCATTCGGCTCTACAGAATGAAACCTGCAATTGCTAAAAATGATAAAGAGCGCTGTAACGCGTGGGCGAAAACCACGGGCGCGCGCTGTCGACTTGCTCGGATGGACGGGCTGACCTGCCCGCTTCACGTGAAGTACTACGATAATTGGCTTTCCGAGCATCCACCTATAAGTGGTTGGCGATGGAACGGGGCTGAATTTAAACACCAGGTTGATAACGGCTTCGTTCATATTACGAACGAATATGTGGCGGCTATTAAGAATCCACCGCAGCCCGGACACGACTACTATAGCGACTTCTATGAATATCTTATGTGCCAGCCACACATCAGACCCGATGTCAATCCGGTGATGTTCGAAACACTGATACGCCAGTTCTGCTATCTAAAAGCCACCGGCTCACCTATTGGACCTGAGACAATGTTTGCGAATCTGTTTGCGAATCCGCATTTTGATGCGGTACAATTTCTGTCGGTTATGGCTTCGATCTTTGAAAAGATGCTACAACCGGGTCACCGCTGGTCAACGACCCGTAACACAGTGAGTCGGATTCTGGAGCAGGTTCTGGCGCATACAGCATTTGACTGTCTTATCTACATTGACGGCATGCTTCCTAAGCTCTGGTCTTCGGTGCCGCCAGGGAGCGCGGTTTATCATCTTCTGGAGCCGCAACTTGTTGTAAAGAGGCAGATATGGTATACAATGATTTGTTCACGCATGAACGAAATTAAAGAGGAGTTTACGGCTGTGACATGGCATCCTGACCGTGTCATGGACTGGTGCTTTGCGAGCGATGAATTGAGTGATTTCTCTAAGAACGTATCCCTTCGAGCGTCGATTCCACAGCAGTGAGCCGCTGATTGGTATCGCGCAGGGCGGCGATAGCGACCGCGCTCAATTTACCGTAGTCTACTACGCGGAGACCGTTCGCAGCGCGTCTCACTGCAGTGGGGACAATTTTTTCAACGTCCTCTGCTGCGAATCCGATATCTGGTGCACCATCCTGCTTCCACACAAAATTCCATGGCTGCATGACCCGCAAGTCCTCTTCTGTGATTTTTAGCGGGGCTTTGAAATTTTTCAGAGACGAATCCGAATAGGTGGCGTAGATTTGCGCCAAGACAAGTCCGTTAATTTCTAAATTTGCTTGCGGCTGGTTTGACCCGATATTGATGCCGATACTGTTCGTAGCATAGTTTAATACTGCCAAAGGTGTAGATGGCGGCACATCGTTAATAGTTGAAATGCGCCAGCTTTGAGCGGATCCGACACCAGTCGATATATTATAGACCGATAAGAGTGACGGACTTGTTGGACTGCTGGATAACACTACTGAGCCGAGAACTGAATACGATGAGGCGTTTATCGCTTGAGTATTTAGATTCGCTGTCGACAGTGTATTGATACTAAGATAGTCCGACACCGCGTGATTTTCTATGTAAATTAGCGTGGATTTGATAGTTGATATATCGTAACTAGTTGTGTATAGAAGGGAACTGGTGTCCAAACCTGTATATAAAAGTGTTGTAGAAACACTAGTTAGTGCGTTCGTATAGGTAGAAACTAAATTATAGAGGGGACTAACAGGAACCATATTTAAGACTGCTGATGCAACTGGATTAGCCAATATCTGTTTACTGGAATATCCAATAATATCAAAATAAGATTGACCTTTCGTTTGACACGAACTAATTGTGTTGACGGTTGCGAACGCAAACGCAGGTCCCGTTACCTGAACTGAAGAAAACGATTCAATTGTAATTGTGTTATCTATAGCAGTAATTGTTGTACCTGGAGATCCCTTGAATTGAAAGACTTTATTTATTACTGGATTAGGATCGGCAGTATTGTAACTAAATATAGACTGCAGAATAGTGTTCGTACTATCAAGAATATTGATACGGTTGAAATCAGTGGCTTGAAAATAGAGCTCACCTGTTGTTGCTGTAGAAAACAGGATACTACCGTCCGCTGTATTGCGTATTTTAAATTTTGAGTCGGCTGTGGCAACTGTCGAACATGTACCCGCGTCGATAGCCCGAGCGAATGTTGATGCCAATTTAATTGTAAGCGACTGGTCTGATACCTCGTAGTCAATACCGTATCCTTGATTCAGAGTCAACGTATTTGTGGAATATGGTGTGGCTATCGTACCGCGTGCTGTTGAAATGTATGAAAAGGAGGATGGAAGTGATGTTGCGATTTGTAGGGCGGTGCCATTGATGCCGTAACGTATTCCGTAGCCCGACGAGATGTTGAGTAACTCTGAACTAGAGGATGCGTATAGGATACCTGCTGGTGTTGATATCCTTGAATAGGAGTTTGTCTGAAAAAGGATTGAACTGGGGCTGGTTTTTACAATTTGAAGGTTTCCGCCTGGTACGTAGGCTAACTTGTTAAACGTACTGCTAAAGATAAACGTACTGTTGTTCGGCACGTCTACTTCGTTTAGAGCGTAGGTTGATAAATTGGTTCCAATCTGTATTGTATTTGCGTTTATCGTGCTCACATAGATACCGAAACCAGTGCTAATCTTTAACGTACTTTGGGTTGCCGACGCCACTATCGGTGCTTGTGGCGCTGGTGGTGAAATTTGACTGAATGCTGGGATGCCGCCTAGAACAAGTTTGTTGGACGAGACCGTCGCGCTAACACCGTAATTTGTTGCTATTTCGAGAACCGTTGAGGGGCTCGTAGCGATGACTGTGCTACCTGATGGCGTTAAGACAGATGTGAATGTGGACGGTACAAGGAGCGCGCTCTCAATTATTAGACCGTACTGTCCAGTTTTTCTGATACGCACACCTGGACCCTCTTTGAATGTAAGAATGTTGTACGAAAGATCCGCCACTATCGATTCATTTGAGTCTGATAAATTTAGACGGTTGAATGCTGTATTAGACGATATCGTTGATGCTAATCTGGAAAAATAGACGCCGCCGATACCGTCCGTTAAAATAGCCTGATTTGCGCTGGGCGCTGTGTTGTCTGGAAAGCGCAACAGAAGCTGACGGGTTAAGAATTTATCTACCTCAAATGTGCGCTTATTAGCGGTCATCCCTGTTTCAAGGTGAGAAAAATCACCGCTTAAATTAACGATGGCTAACGCCGACTGTAAAACAATTATGTGTGAAGCTGAGCTGGCTAGCAAAAAGAATGCTAGCAAATGGCTCTTAAAACACCATCCCGATCGTGGTGCTGAACCCACTGGTATTGATGTTGGTGCCGTCGCACAGTGTATGGGTAAGAAAGAATTTTGTCCTGAGCCTTCACTGTACGTGTCACCTGTTGGCGAGGAGCCGAAGGCTGCCTCAGCTAAACCGAAGGCTGCATCAGATAAGCCGAAGGCTGCATCAGAGAAGCCGAAGGCTGCATCAGAGAAGCGGAAGACAGAAGCAAAAGCGGAAACAGTGCCTGTAAATTCAGACACGGCTGAACGGAGCAGTATTCAGCGTGTTCTTGAAAAGGTTAAACGGCGGAGCGGGACTCGGGACAATGCTCCCGAGAATACAGAACCCGCATATAAACCTAATAACAGGCAGCTTGAATGCGTGCGTCAGGTAAGTAATTGGAGCAAAATTGCGCCAACAAATCGCTTCGATAAGAGCCGCTTTAGCGTTGCTGAGACCGACAAGTTGATTCCAATTGCGAGCCCGAAGCTGGAGGCAATGTTACAAAATATTGAGGCGCTCGACGCTAACGACCAAACACTTACGGGAAAGACCTACAAACATTTCATTTTCAGCGATATCAAATTCTTGGGCTATGGCGCGAAGATTATATCGGCGGGCATGATTGCGCGCGGTTTCAAGCCTATCATACGGCATGAGAAGAGCCGCATTGTCGTAGATGTTCCGAAAAGTGACGGTAAGAATTTTGCCGTGCTTTCATCGACGGCTCTCTGGGATAGCCCATTCAAACACAAGTTAAAGAAGGAGATACTGGATGTGTATAACGCGCGCCCTGATAATATCTATGGCGAGCGCTGCCGGTTTATTGTGTTGGACAGCGGGTTCAAAGAGGGCATTGACTTGTTTGATGTACGATATGTGCATCTTTTTGAGCCTCTCATGACCGCGGCAGATCTGACACAGGCGCTCGGGCGGGCGACACGTTTGTGTGGGCAAAAGGGGCTCGAGTTTATTCCGAACCAGGGCTGGCCGCTGCACGTTTTCAAGTATAGTCAGTCAATTCCCGAAGCTCTGGTACCTATTTACAAGGCGAATACGCTGTTTGAAATCGCGCTACAACTTAAGGGGCTTGATTCGCGGCTACATCAGATATCCAAGGCAATCCAGGATGTCAGCATTCTGGCGGCGGTTGACCAGCCGCTCACAGAGGAGATACATAAATCTGGTTTGCTGCCGAAGTTGCGCATCGGAAAAAAGACGGAGGTCGTGACAAGTGTCGTTAGAACGCCTATGACAAGGGCTGAGACGCGCGCGAACCTTCTATCGAACGCCACACAGTATGCACTTGAGGATGAGAAACGTCTGGCGCTCGAGAATGCTGAACATCTGGTGATTGAGGATGATCCTTGCGCGCCGCGCAGACCGGCTGGATGCGCCGGTACAATTGTGCCTTTTCAGGCGTCGCGGCTACACCCAGAAACGATAGTTCCCACGGTAGTGAGTGAGGTCAGCACGGTTGTGATAAGCCCACCGGCTGCTTCAGAGGGACCAATCTTTTTCAAAAAGGTGCCGACAACCTGGTTTGAATTGCGGCGTTTCGTTTTGGCAAAATTCAAGAAAATGTCGTGGGGCAAGCAGGAGACTGTCAATAAGTGTGGTCCTCAGGGCGGCGGCGCAGTTGTCACGAGGGCTCAAGCTGCTGCTCTTGCTGCCGCTAAAGCAAAGAAGCAGCGCAATACGAAAAAGAAGGCGCAGCCGCGGGCTGCTACGAAAAAGAAGGCTGCTGTAAAGAAGGGGCGTGCAAATACACAGAAAAAACCTGTCCCTGTAAAGAAACAGAAGGCGCAGCCGCGCGCTGCTACACAAAAGAAGGAAAAAGAGCAAATCAAACGACCGTTAGATCCGAAAAAGAAGTATCCATCCCTCAAACTCGTTAACTATACACCAACCCAGGATTTCATCAGCACGTATTTTACGGTAGACTCGCCAATCAAGGGTATGTTACTCTGGCACAGCGTCGGCACAGGCAAGACCTGTACGGCAATTGCTCTCGCATCAAGACAATTTGAGCCGGCGGGATTTACAATTATGTGGGTTACACGGCACACGTTGAAGGCTGACATTTGGAAAAATATCTTTGACCAGGTTTGTCACGCGACTATCGCGGAGGAGGTTCGTCGTGGCGAATTAGAGCCGCAAGATATTGAGGCGCGTCAACGGTCGCTGTATCAACAGTGGATTCCGCCTGTTTCGTATCGCCAGTTCAGCAATATTGTACAGGGCAAGAATCCTGTGTTCAAGCAGCTGGTTGCGCGTAATGGAAAGAAGGACCCGCTACGAAAGACGCTAATCATAATAGACGAAGCGCACAAGTTATATTCGTCCGATTTTAAGGGCGCTGAGAAGCCCGATGTGCCTGCGTTCATGGCGGCGCTTCAGAATTCGTATGCGGTAAGCGGCAAGGACTCGGCGCGCGTCCTCTTGATGACGGCGACGCCCTATAACGAGTCACCGATGGAGCTTATGTCGCTTCTGAATCTGTGCAGAGAGAAGTCGCGGGCTCTACCAACTGAATTGCCCGAGTTTATTGAAAAATATATGGGGGCTGATGGCGGATTTACAACTACAGGTCTCAAGACCTATATGGACGATATTGCTGGACAGATAAGCTATCTGAACAGAGAGGCAGACCCTTCGCAGTTCGCGCAACCCATTTTTGCTGAAGTAGTTGTACCGATTTCCACCATTGATTCCGTAAGCGAAGGTGACGGTAGCGGCGCCTTGGAGCTGCGCAAGGAGGCTGCCGATTTGCTGGAGGAGCAGCGGCTGCTACGGGATGAGACCATACCGTATCTCGAGCACCAGATAGACCTGATAGAGCCTGCTGAAATAGCCAAGATGGCTGATTGTAAGAAGCAGTTTATTGGTAAGGCAAGGGATATCAAAGCCTGCGAAAAGCGCGTTGCGACTACATACAAATCGGCGCGAAAACTGGAGGAGCGGAATTTGCGGGAGGCGCGAAAGCGTGCCGAAAAGATTGGTGCTGAGGTGGACAAGGTTAGCAAGAAAATCGCCAAGTACACGCTAAAAGCCCGCAGCACTGGGCTCGGCTCAATGACGCAGCAGGCGCAACTTGAGACGCGGTGCAAGATTGTACCAAAGTGATCGTTTTGCTTTTTATGCATATGTTGTCTTTTTGTAAAACAACATATGTATATTTAAAACTTTTTAGGAGCAGAGGACGCGGAACGACTGTATACGCCCCAAGCGGTGAGCGATATCGGCAGCCTGCTCTCCTGCTGTTGACAACGACTCCTTATCGGCGCCGCTGTCAAGAAGACGTGTAATAATCTCTGGCTCATCTCCGCCGATAAGAACGGTCATAAGGGCGGTTTCGCCGTGGTTGTTTACGATGTTGACATTTGCTCCGGCTTTTAATAAGAGGTCGACAACAGGCATACTGCCCTGATAGACCGCCTCCATAAGAGGAGTGTTTCCTACGCCAGAGACAAGATTGACATCGGCACCAGCGTCGAGCAGCCGTTTAACTATTTTAGCCGACTCTTCATACTTGGGACTTATGGCGAGAGACAAAGCAGTGGAGCCACCTTCCGATTGCGCGTTTACGTTGGCACCGGCAGTCAGTAGCATATCAACCATGTCGTAGAAGCCGTAGTTCGCCGCAATCATAAGCGGCGTGAAATTTTCACTTTCACTGCGCATGTTGACATCGGCGGTCAGGAGGGCTTCGCGCATCAGGTCTAGATCGTTGGACTGTGCCGCGGTAAAAAGGTTGTGTACGACCGACATTTATAGAATAGCTGGGGTTTTGTCTTTAGACCTGTTCTTTCTTGTAATACGCTGCCGTGTGCTGCGGCGTCTTGTTCCGCCCTCCGATTTTAGCAAATCTTTGAGCAGATTTTTGATACATAAAAAGAGCCCGCCTGGTCCTAGGGCAGACCGCCCATACTTCATGTCAATTATGCTGACGTACGACCAATTGCGGAGGTCAAGTGGAAACGGCTCTAGTGGTGGACCTTCATAGTAGCCCGTATCGGTTAACACTACATCAATCACGTAATTTTGTAAATCGTCTCTGGTGTAGTCAGGTACATTCGTAAAATTATCAGTCATACTGGTACCATCTTCGTACTCAATATATTGTTTAGTCAAATTAATTCGTTCTCCGCGGAACGGCGCTACAACTACTTTAATATCGGGATTACACTCTTGTAAGAGTTTCTCTAATCTGTAGACAAATTCACTTCGTATAAAACCGTCACAGTAGGCGCGTTCTGCTGTAACTAACATAGTGGCAGGGCTTCCCGCCTCATTTGATATAGGCTTTCCGATATCATTGCCGTACATTTTTTTAGGGTTCTCTTTCTCTTCCATATTGCCCTCCTGTGAATCGACCGTGATAAAGCCTAACTCGTTTAACTTTGCTATGACCTGAGCTGATTTTAGACTGACGCTTGATACATTATTTGCGTGTTTTGATGTAAACTTTAAAAATCCTTTGGCGCGCTTCTGAGCCAGATTCCATAGCCTCTTCTCTTCAGGGAAGCGTTTCAAAAAATGGTTTGTTTTAAAGAGACCCGTAAACATCCTATTTAGTGTATTTAGTTTATCGGGACGCATTCATAAGGCGCCGCATGCGGCGCTCGAGCTCCTTGGTCCTTCTGGTCTTGTACTGCATATCAGGATGGGACATAACCATATCATAGATTTCCTGCGATACGGTCCCTACATCAAACGGCGACTGCTTGTTGTGGTTGGCGGCAAAACGCAGAAAGTCCAGGAAGGCGAAGGGGTGGTTGAACGTCAGACTGGTATTGTAGGGAGGCGTTACGAGTTGCCAGGGGTCGTCCTCCCTCTTGTCACAAGGGCACCAGTCCGTGTCTGGACCATAGGACTCATGACAGTGACCACACGACCACGGCTCGTACTCGGCGCGCCGCTCACAGCGGCGGCACAGGCTACTATTTTCCGATGTCCTAAACTTATTTTCGCAGCGGTAGCACCGCTTCAACACGTTGCCGTTATCATCAAAGAATAGATGCGACATCTTGTTATTTTGTTGCTTTAACTTGAAGCGAAAAAACTGTGGTCAATTTTTTAGTTATTTAAAAGGGCTCCTAGTGTGTCTTTTATGACGACTGTTCTTATTACAACAAGCGGGACAGGGAGTCGTCTTGGTTCCTATACAGAGCATACAAACAAGTCTCTTCTACCCGTAGGTGATAAATATGCGATATGTCGTATTATTGAATTGTATCCTGCCGACAGTACGTTTGTTATTACGTTGGGTTCAAACGGGAATTTGGTGAAGGATTTCCTAGAAATGGCGTACCCGCAACTTGTATTTTTGTTTGTCTGGATCGACAAATACGAAGGACCTGGTTCCAGCCTAGTCTATTCAATGCTTGCGGCGCGGCATCATTTGAAGAAGCCATTTATGTTTCACTGCTGCGATACGATTGTACAAACTATGGTCATTCCTACGAGAAATACGCTATTTGTTGATTACGGCGGCGATTCGGTATCCTATTCTTCGGTGAACGTGTTCGACGACTCGGTTGTAAAGATTCATCCAAAAGGATACAGTGGCTATGATTTTATCTATATCGGGCTCGCGTTTATTCAAGACTATGAGGCGTTCTGGTCGGCGCTTGACGCTGTCTATACGAGCGACCCACTAAATAGCGGTCTCAGTGATATACATGGTTATAGTGCGATGATTGAGGCGGGTCTTAAATTTGATGCCTTTTGTGTGGACAACTTTTACGATACCGGTAATCTGAAAAGTTATGGTTTGGTCTGTGCTGCATATGCCAGCAACTTTGACGTGTTGGAGAAGACCAATGAATCGCTCTGCTTTTTTCCAGACCGCGTTATTAAATTCACAAGCAGCAGGCATATTAATTCGAATCGGTATCAGAGAGGGTTGCTTTTCGGTAGACTTGCACCGAAGATGTTATCTGTACGTCCGAATTTTATCTGTATGGAATTTGTACCAGGAAAGATCTTATCTGAAGTGTATATACACGGGGAAATTTATCGACTTTTGACTTGGGCTTCTGAGCGGCTCTGGACAGAGTGGGATGAGGATGGGCGTCATGAGGAGGCATGTGAGCGATTCTATAAGACAAAGACAATGGAGCGGCTTGCTATGCTACATGATAGTGGCTCTGCCTATACAATTAACGGACTGGCAGTTGGTACGCTGACGCAAGTTATGCAGTCTGTAGATTTTGAGAGTCTTTACACCAAGTGGCTGTGCCGATTCCACGGAGATTTTATTTTAGACAATATAATCCGTAAGGAGAACGGCGACTTTGTTCTGCTTGATTGGCGCCATGAATTTGACGCGTCTACGCCGTTTGGAGATATGTATTACGACTTGGCAAAGCTGAGACATAATATAATCTTTAACCATAAAAATATTAAGGCGGGGCTGTTTTCTTGTGTGGCTACAGCTGGACATATTACGCTGGACCTAAAATGCAACTACTTTTTGATGCAGCAGCTTGAAGATTTTGATAGGTTTATTCTGGAGAACGAGTATGATGCGGGGAAAATCAAAGTACTGTGTGCGCTTATTTGGCTAAACATGGCGCCCCTCTATGAGGGAACTCTGCGCAGCTTTCTGTTTTATTTTGGACTCTACAACATTAAGTTGGCACTCTCCCATAGTCATCCTTGAGGCGAACCACATCCCATAGTTCGTTGGTGGAGGTCTCCATGTAAAGGCAGTCTTGTTGTGCGGACATGCGGTGAACCGTATACGGTTCAATCGTAACGGTATCACCCGCTGTATAGAGTTTGGTTTCCAAAGTCTCTAGAGTCGGTCCAATCGAGATGTTCAGCGAACCTGATAGCACCACAATTGTTTCGCGCTTCAATTCATGGTACTGGATGCTACAAGAGCAGCCCTCCTTCATGAATAACTTCTTGACCACGTATTTGTCGTTACATTCTATGAGCTCTTCGTAGCCCCACGGCTTCTCGGTTTTAACAAATAGACAAGAGTCTGGGACGGTCACATGTTTAGACGCGATATCGACATGTTCGAAGCCCTGGTTGCGGACCAGGTTGATGGCGTAGGCGGTATTTCGCACACCTCTGGTCTTGCGATCGTTGATTACAATGCGGTCGCCGTTCGGTAGCCCCATAATGAGCTGGTCGTAGACGATACCGGCGGCAGCAAGTTGCTGCTCCGTTGCACAGCGTGTCGATTCGCGCCGACCCGTTGTGAGAATTATCTTGTGATTTGCGCGGTCCCACTGCGCTAGGGTTTCACGGACGGCGTTGAGCGCGCTAGTGCTTAAGAGATTGTTAACAATGTCACCCGTGTGCGGCAGCAGCGTTCCATCGATGTCGCAAAAGATTGTTTTTGACATTATATCTAGAAATGAGTGGTGCTTTAGATAAGATTTTCAAGACGAGTGGCTAACGCTGCGCGTATATCGGCATCAACAGTCTTGTAGTGTGATTTTATTTGCTGAAACTGCGGACATGAAAAAAGATAGTGACCGCATATCAGGATAAGGTCCTCTTTGTTTTCGTCTGGTTTGAAATCGGGTGATACCCACTTGACCCACTTTTTGGAATCCAGACAGAGTTTGTAGAGGGCGTTGAAATGGTCGGCGTTCTGTTTTACGTGGTTCAGAACTATTTGTGTCTCTAATGTGCCGAGCTCAGGTGCGATATTTATGCAGTCCAATCCCTGGCGCTCCTTTTTCCTGACTAAATCGGCGCTAACCCAGTCTCCGTTGTGCTCCTTCGCTATTAAGTTGTGTTTTAAACAGATGTCTAACATTTTGCTTAGCCTATCTGAGTCGTATGTACCGACGTTGTGCTTTTCTAGTAGGGCTGTGCCACATTGAATCACTAAATAACGGATTTTTTGGAACAGTTGCGGTGGCAGGGCTTTATATAAATCGGTGACAAATTGGTCTAAATTGTCTACTGTAAAGGGGCGAATGCTCTCCTCTGTTCCAATTTCGTAGAGCAGATTGGACTTGATTTTATCACACATATTTATCATTTGTATCGTCCATTGAAGACCGTCTTTGTATTCGGGGTAGGCTTTCCATGGGTCGATATGTATAATATCTAAGTGCGTGGCATCTTCGCGCAGAGATTCTAATCCGTCGTCTGGTTCAAGTCCCTGTTCGGGTCCGCCGTGGTCGCGCTCAATTTTGATTGCGGATCGTTCTCGGACATACCTGGCGAATTCAGCCGTTGTCCAATTATGAACATATCCACCGTTATAATCAATCTGGCGTCTGCTCGGAATGAATACAAATTCACGTGTTGAGGTGTTTGAATAATCTATAACAACATCCACTATATTTTTGCTTAGTGGACCTAAAAAATATCGCATTACCCTGCTATAGATATAGTATACGGCTTTATACCGCTGAAAAATTTGTGGGTTTTTGTTTTTGTTGTTTTTTGTTTTGTTTTGTTCGGGTCTAGTGGACACAACACTCGTTCGCTGGCGCTGTTGCTGTCGCTGTTGCCGCTGGCGCTGTCGCTGTTGTCGCTGGTGCGGCTGCGGGTGACTTGGGAAGCGGCGGGAAGCCCAGGACTCCGAGGGCGATTGTGAGGTCTGAGCCCGTGAGCGGGGTGCGCGGCTTGTCGAGCGACCGCTGCTGCGACTTGACGGGCGTGCGCGGCAGCCGCGGCGACTTGGGCGACTGCGCGGGCGTGTGCGACTGCTGCGTCTGAGGCTGGGGCGTCTGAGGCTGCAGCTGCTCGGCGGGAAAGACGAATGGGTCCGCCTCTTCTACAGGAGAAGGTCCGATGCTGTAGAAGCGGCAGTAGTTCGTGCGCCCCTGCCCAAAACCGTGGGGAGAAGCACAGCAGCACGACCAGCCGGTGCAGGCGCGCGGGGCAGCAGGGGCGATGAACATCGGATTCACCGTCATCACCCAGTCCTCCTTGAAGTTGGCGACGAGTTCGAGGAGGACGAGCTGCTCGCGCCGATACTGCTGCTGCTGCAAGAGACGCGCGCTGCGCCGCAGCTCCACGCCAGGCTCGGCGAAGAGACGAGCGCGGCGCCGCTTGACTGGCGTAGCGGCGCGACGACGCTTGGCGACCTGCTTGACCGGTGCAGCGGCGCGCGGGCGCAGGCGCTTGAGCCAGTCGGCGCGGGCGATGCGCATGCTTTGGCGCTGCGGCACGGATGCGGACTTGGTAAGAGCGCGGGCGGCGGCGGAGCGAGTGCAGACAGGCATTTTAGCTTTGGTGACTTACTTTCTTTGAGTAAGACGGCTTAACACTGAAATAAATAGGAGCTGTGACATCAATTTTTCTTTATTTTGGTCAAAACAATCAGAATTCACAAAAAATTGAACTCAGATTAAGTCCCAGTTAAAAAGTTAAGAGACTTGCTCAAAGAAAGTAAGTCACCCAGCAATCAAAGCTAAAATGCCCGCCAACCAGGTCAACATCAACAAGCCCCGCGCCAAGAACGCGAAGCCAGTCGAGATGCCCGTCGTCGAGCCCGCCCCTAAGGGGAAGGGCAAGGTCGCCAAGCCTGTTGCTGCGCCTGAGCCTCTTGCTGCGCCAGAGCCCGTCGCCAAGCCCGCCCCTAAGGGGAAGGGCAAGGTCGCCAAGCCTGTTGCTGCGCCTGAGCCTCTTGCGCAGCAGGCGCCAGAGCCCGTCGCCAAGCCCGCCCCTAAGGGGAAGGGCAAGGTCGCCAAGCCTGTTGCTGCGCCTGAGCCTGTAGCCAAGCCCGCCCCTAAGGGGAAGGGCAAGGTCGCCAAGCCTGAGCCTGT
>Ga0114959_10001512_pt1 | contig 20207 bp, 19 predicted proteins | sample C_130625_EF_Meta_FD_87317 | JGI IMG/M metagenome (GOLD analysis project Ga0114959, IMG submission 87317) | Freshwater microbial communities from Lake Croche, Canada to study carbon cycling - C_130625_EF_MetaG | ecosystem: Environmental > Aquatic > Freshwater > Lake | place: Lake Croche, Canada... | reverse complement strand
TGGCTGTGGCTGGTTCCGAGATGGTGCGTATTACCGTCAACACACCAGAGGCCGCAGCAGCTGTTGCGCCCATCAGGGAGCAACTGGATCGCATGGACATCCATGTGCCCTTGATTGGTGATTTTCATTACAACGGCCATCGGTTGCTGACGGACTTTCCTGATTGCGCGCAAGCACTGTCCAAATACAGAATCAATCCTGGTAACGTGGGTAAAGGGGATAAAAAGGACCGTCAGTTTGGTCAAATGATTGAGGCCGCCCTTCGCTGGGACAAGCCCGTTCGCATTGGGGTGAATTGGGGCAGTCTGGACCAAGAGTTGCTAGCGCATTTGATGGATGAGAACAGCCGTCGCCCTCAACCTTGGCAAGCACGTCAAGTCATGTACGAGGCTTTGATCACATCTGCCATCAGTTCAGCGCAAATGGCGCAGGAAATGGGCATGAATGCCTCACAAATCTTGTTGTCTTGCAAGGTTTCAGGTGTGCAAGATTTGATCGCGGTGTACCGCGAGCTGGCCAAACGTTGTGACTACTCTTTGCACTTGGGGCTGACCGAAGCCGGCATGGGTACCAAGGGAACGGTAGCTTCAGCCGCCGCGTTGTCTGTTTTGCTGCAAGAAGGCATTGGCGACACGATTCGTGTTTCATTGACGCCGCAGCCGGGAGAGTCGCGCACCCAAGAAGTTGTTGTTGCCAACGAAATATTGCAAGCGCTGGGTTTGCGTGTTTTTGTGCCCAGCGTCACTGCTTGTCCGGGATGCGGCCGTACAACCAGCAGCACCTTCCAAGAGATGGCCAAGCAGATTGATGATTTTTTACGCGCTCAGATGCCGGTTTGGCGCAGCCGTTACCCGGGTGTAGAGCACCTCAAAGTGGCCGTGATGGGTTGCATTGTCAATGGTCCCGGTGAAAGCAAGCATGCCGACATTGGCATCAGTTTGCCGGGCACCGGTGAAGCGCCTGCGGCGCCGGTTTTTATTGACGGTGAGAAAAAGCTGACCTTGCGGGGTGAATCCATAGCGCAAGAATTTCAAACCCTGGTTGAAAACTACATTGAGAATCGTTTTGGCACAGCCAAAGCCCATTGATTGAACATGTCAGAAAAAATTCACACGCCATCGTCCAAGCCGACCAAATTGGTCGGTGTTAAAGGCATGAACGACATCTTGCCACCCGACTCTGCCCGTTGGGAGTGGTTTGAAGACAAAGTCCGCCATTTAATGAGCCGATATGCCTATCGAAACATACGCACACCCATCGTCGAGCCGACAGCCTTATTTGTGCGCGGTTTAGGGGAGGTAACGGACATTGTTGAAAAGGAAATGTATTCCTTCGATGATCGTCTCAATGGCGAAGCGCTCACCTTGCGCCCGGAGTGCACCGCCGGCGTGGTTCGCGCCGTTGTTGAGCACAATCTGCTGTACGAAGGGGGCAAACGTCTCTATTACATGGGCCCTATGTTTCGCCATGAGCGTCCCCAGCGCGGCCGCTATCGGCAATTTCACCAGGTCGGTGCTGAGGTCCTGGGCTTTGGTGGCCCTGAAGTGGATGCCGAACTGATCTTATTGGCATCGGCCTTGTTCAAAGAATTGGGTTTGAACAACATTCGTCTTGAGCTCAACAGTCTCGGACAGCCCCCAGAGCGCATGGCCCATCGTGCAGCCCTCATCAATCACTTTGAACAGCATCTGGAGGTGCTCGACGAAGAAGCCCTGCGGCGACTGCACACCAATCCTTTGCGTATTTTGGATACGAAAAATCCAGCCATGAAACCGGTGGTGGAGTCCGCGCCCCAGTTACTGAGTTTTTTGGGTGAGGCCTCGATAGCCCACTTGAATGGCTTGCGCGCGATCTTGGACGCCAATGCAGTCCAATACACGATCAACCCGCGATTGGTGCGTGGCATGGATTATTACAACCTGACTGTTTTTGAGTTCATCACGGAGAGTTTGGGCTCTCAAGGTACGATTTGTGGAGGAGGGCGCTATGACTATCTCATTGAGCAGATCGGCGGCAAACCCTCCCCAGCTGTGGGTTGGGGCTTGGGCATAGAGCGCTTGCTTGAGCTTGTGAATGAACACCAGGAGCCCGTGGCTGCCTTGGTCCCGGACGTCTACGCCATCATTCCAGAAGCGGCCAGTTTGCCGGTAGCCTTTCGGGTGATTGAGACCTTGCGCTTGGCCGGTATTGCGGTGCAAATGCACGCAGGAGCGGGTGAGGGGATGGGCAGCATGAAATCCCAATTTAAAAAAGCAGACAACAGCGGCGCCGCCTTTGGTCTGATATTCGGTGGTGATGAGTTGGCGCTGGGTCAAGTCACTGTGAAATCCTTGCGTGACGGCGTTGGCGCTCAGCGTCTGGAAAACTTGGCCGCTGTGGACCAATGGGCGCACACCCTACAATCGACCCATTGATTTTTGAAAACAACATGGCAACACACCTCGACCTCGAAGAACAAGAGCAACTTGACCAACTCAAGCACTTTTGGAAAACCTACGGCAACTTCATTTCATGGGCTTTGATCATCGTGATGGGCGGCGTTGCCGCTTGGAACGGCTATGGTTACTGGCAGCGGACACAATCGGCCAAAGCGTCCGCTTTGTACGACGAAGTCGAACGGGCAGCAACCACCGGTGACCTCATCCGACTTGAGCGTTCTTTAGGCGATATGAAAGACAAATTTGGGTCTACTTTGTATGCCCAACAAGCCGCCCTGTTGGCGGCCAAGTCATTTCAAGACAAGGACAAATTGGATCAAGCCAAAGCGGCTTTGATTTGGGTGTCTGAAAATGCGTCAGATGAATCCTATGCCCACATTGCCCGCTTGCGATGGGTGGCGCTTTTGTTGCAAGCCAAATCCTACGACGAGGCACTACAACAGCTTTCAAAACCTGTTGTGCTGGCCCTGACGCCTTTGGCAGCTGATTTGCGGGGCGATGTTTTGCAAGGCCAAGGCAAAACCCAGGAAGCCATCGCCGCTTACACCGAGTCATGGCAAAAAATGGAAGAGACCAACGAATACCGACGTTTGGTGGAAGCCAAATTGAATGCTCTGGGCGTGGATCCCAAGTCAAGCGCAGGAGCGACCAAGTGATCACCTTGTCTCGTTCCTTATTAATCAGCGCCGTCGTCATGATGGGCGTTTTGACGCTGTCGGCTTGTTCAAGCTCACCCGATAAACCCAAAGCCAATGAACTGCCCGCTTTGGGCTCGGCCGCGGTATCGTATCCGATCAACCCCATCTGGTCTCACCGGGTTGGTGGGATTACAACGCCTTTGGGCGTGGCTGTATCAGCTGGCCAAGTGGCTGTTGCTTCCAGCGATGGGGTGTTGACCCTGTTCAACGCAGCAACCGGGCAAGTTGTTTGGCGACTGGCCTTGAACGCGCAGCTGCAGGCTGGAGTGGGGACTGACGGTGCGCGTTACGCAGTCATCTCGGATTCCAATGAAGTGATTGCTGTTGAATCCGGTCAAGTCGTTTGGCGTTATCGCTTGAATGCTTCTACTTACACGGCGCCACTTGTGGCTGGCGGCCGTGTTTTTGTGTTGACAGCGGACAGAACTGTTTTGGCATTGGATGGTGCAACAGGTCAGCGTCTGTGGTCTCAGCAGCGCACTGGAGACCCTTTGGTCTTGCGACAGGCGGGGTTGTTAATGGCGGTTGAAGACACCTTGGTGGCGGGCATGTCCGGTCGTATGGTCGGTATGAATCCTAATAATGGCAGTGGTCGTTGGGAATCCGTCGTCGGCGCTTCCCGCGGCACCAATGAGGTGGAGCGCTTGGTGGACATTGTGTCGGGCGCGAGCCGTCAAGGCGGTGTGGTGTGCGCGCGGTCCTTTCAAACGGCCGTTTCTTGTGTGGACGCGCTCAAAGGTGGAACCTTGTGGAGTCGTCCGTCAAATGGCCACCAAGGACTTGCTGGAAATGAAGACGTTGTTGTTGGCGTGGAATCTGACAGCAAAATTGTGGTTTGGAATCGTGCCAACGGCCAAGCCGCATGGAACAGTGATGTGATGCGCTTTCGGGGTTTGACAGCGCCTTTGGTCTTTAACAAATCCATTATTTTCGGGGATGAGTCAGGGCTGATTCACAGACTTTCTCTGGAGGATGGCAAAGCACAAAACCGCATGGCGACGGATGGTTCCGCGATTGCAGCTACCCCCGTGATGGTGTCGGGCGTCATGGTGGCGGTCACACGCAACGGTGGCGTGTACGGTTACCGCTTGGATTGATCGAACGGAATATTCAGTGATACCTGTTTTGGCTTTGGTGGGCCGGCCCAATGTGGGCAAGTCCACGCTTTTTAACCGTTTGACCAAAAGCCGAGACGCCATCGTGGCTGACTTTGCTGGACTGACCCGCGACCGACACTACGGTCAAGGGCGATTGGGTAAGCGCGAGTTCATCGTGATTGACACGGGCGGCTTTGAACCTGATGCCAACACCGGTATTTACAAAGAAATGGCCAAACAAACTCAGCAGGCTGTGGCTGAAGCGGATGTTGTGCTGTTTGTTGTGGATGCGCGTGCAGGCCTGTCATCGCAGGACCACGACATTGCCAAATACCTTCGCCGTATTGGCAAGCCATGTCTGCTGGTCGCCAACAAATCAGAAGGCATGCGTGAGGGTATGCAGCAGAGCGAGTTTTATGAACTGGGCTTGGGTGAAGTCTTGGCCGTCTCGGCGGCGCATGGCCAAGGCATTCGCAGTCTGACTGAACTGGCGCTGGAGCCTTTGAATCTGCCTGATGACGAAGAAGAAATTGAAATAGATACCAGCATCATCAAGCTGGCCGTGGCTGGGCGGCCCAATGTGGGTAAATCCACACTGATCAACACTTGGCTGGGGGAAGAGCGCTTGGTCGCTTTTGACATGCCAGGCACTACGCGGGATGCCATCACGGTCCCTTTTGAAAGAGATGGTCAGAAGTTTGAGCTGATAGACACTGCCGGTTTGCGCCGCAAGGGTAAAGTGTTTGAAGCCATTGAGAAGTTTTCAGTCGTTAAAACGCTTCAAGCCATTGAGTCTTGCAATGTTGTCCTCTTGTTGTTGGATGCCGAGCAAGGGGTGACAGACCAAGACGCGCACATCGCAGGTTTTATTCTTGAAAGTGGACGTGCAGTGGTGGTGGCTATCAATAAATGGGATGCTGTTGATGAATACCAACGGCAACTGGTCACCCGTTCCATTGAGACGCGCTTGCCATTTTTGAAATTTGCCAACTTACACTACATTTCAGCTAAAAAGCGCCAGGGTCTGGGTCCTGTGTGGACTTCCATTGCGAAGGCGCACCGCGCCGCCATGTGCAAAATGACCACGCCCGTGTTGACGCGTTTGCTGCTAGAAGCGGTTCAATTCCAGAGTCCGCAGCGGGGCGGTATGTTCAGGCCTAAACTGCGTTATGCGCATCAAGGTGGGATGAACCCTCCTGTCATCATCATTCATGGCAACTCTTTGGAGCATGTGACAGATACCTACAAAAGGTTTTTGGAAGGGCGTTTTCGAAAGGCTTTTGACCTGGCAGGCACGCCCTTGCGTATTGAGATGAAAACTTCAACCAACCCATTCGCCGAAAGAGACGCTTGATAGGCTTGTTTAATTTCTGGGTTTTCACACTTTCCATTCAGCAGGGCTTGAGCCTGTGTTATGGTCAAGATTCTTATAACAACTTTTGAACACGGAGCATATCGTGAGCAATAAAGGCCAACTTTTGCAAGACCCCTTTCTCAATGCCTTGCGCAGAGAACATGTTCCTGTCTCGATTTATTTGGTCAACGGCATTAAATTGCAGGGGCAAATTGAGTCCTTTGATCAGTATGTGATTCTTTTGCGCAATACAGTGACGCAAATGGTTTACAAGCACGCTGTATCCACCATCGTTCCCGGCCGCGCGGTGAACTTGAATGCGGCCGACACAGCTGAAGACGCACCAGCGATCTGATTCGATTTGTCTGATTCTGCGTTGACTGATTCAGCGCCGGCCCTCTTGGTTGGTGTTGATTTTGGTGATCCTCATTTTGATGCTGAACTCCAAGAATTAGGCCTTCTGGCCGAAACGGCTGGATTGCGCCCAATTGCTCGCTTGACATGCAAGCGACGTGCTCCTGACGCGGCTTTGTTTGTAGGCAGTGGCAAAGCAGATGAAATTAAATTCATGGCTCAGCAGCACGGTGCCGTTGAAGTCCTGTTCGATCAATCTCTCAGCCCGGCTCAACAAAGGAATTTGGAACGTCATATCGGGTTACCGGTGAATGATCGCACTTTGATTATTTTGGAGATATTTGGTCAACGTGCACGCAGTCACGAAGGCAAGTTGCAGGTAGAACTGGCGCGACTTCAGTATGTCAGTACGCGCCTGGTCAGACGATGGTCCCATTTGGAGCGTCAGCGCGGCGGTATTGGTAACCGTGGTGGCCCTGGAGAGACCCAAATCGAGTTGGACCGGCGGATGATCGGTGAATCGATCAAGCGAACCAAAGAGCGCTTGCAAAAGCTCAAAAAACAAAGACAAACGCAGCGCAAGCAACGCGGCAGGCGAAATGCCTACACCATTTCATTGGTGGGCTATACCAACGCCGGAAAATCAACCTTGTTCAATGCACTGGTCAAGGCCAGAACCTATGTAGCCGACCAATTATTTGCCACTCTGGATACGACGACAAGGCAAATTTATTTGGGAGATTCCGCTCGAACCGTGTCCTTATCGGACACCGTGGGGTTCATTCGGGATTTGCCACACGGTTTGATAGACGCATTTGAAGCGACTCTGCAAGAAGCTGCAGATGCTGATTTGCTTTTGCATGTCGTGGATGCCTCGAACATCGATTTTCCTGAGCAAATGGCCGAAGTGCAGCGTGTTTTGAGTGAGATCGGTGCCAGCGACGTACCTCAACTTTTGATCTTCAACAAACTCGATGCGGTTCCACCCGAAAGACGGCCCGGCGTCTTGAAAGATCAGTACGATGAAGATGGTGTCATCATGGATCGTCTCTTCGTCAGCGCCAAGACAGGTGAGGGCCTAGCGCAATTGCGGCAGTTGCTTTCGATAAAAGCAACTGGCCTTAATCCCTTGATCCAGCAGGATGATTTCACGCACCCTGAATTTCCAGCACAATTGAACAGTCAAGCCGACTGAGTTTGCACTATCGCCTTTTATTTGATCTTTTCTAAAGACCTCTGCGAATGACCTTACATCTACGCGCCTTTCGATGGAATGAGCTTTTGCCGCGTGTGCGTGGCATGTTCAATCTCAATGACCCCCGTTGGGGGCGAGGCGATGACAAGCCATCAGACTCGGCAACACCAAAGCCTGAGCAGCCCTCCGCGACCCCAGGTGCGCAAGGTGAGCCCCATTCAGAACGCCCAACGCGACAAGGTCCAACGCAAGGGCCTCCTGATTTGGATGAGCTGTGGCGTGACTTCAACCGGAAATTAAGTCGGTTCTTGGGCTCCAAAGGTGGCCCGCCTTCGGGTGGCTCAGGTGGCGGCAGTGGCCTGCCGGGACTACCTCCTTTTTTGACGGGCATGGGTTTGGGCGTGATGGCCTTGATTGCCTTGCTGATTTGGTTGGGGACAGGGTTTTTCATTGTGCAGGAAGGACAGCAAGCTGTCATCACCCAATTTGGCGGCTACAAGGCCACAGTAGGTGCGGGTTTCAACTGGCGAATGCCTTATCCCATTCAACGCCACGAATTGGTGTTTGTGACCCAAATTCGCTCCGTCGATATCGGTCGCGACAACGTCATCAAAGCCACCGGCTTGCGTGAATCGGCCATGCTGACGGAAGACGAAAACATTGTAGAAATCAAATTCGCGGTCCAGTACCGATTGAACGATGCGCGCGCCTACTTATTTGAAAGCAAAAATCCGACTGAAGCGGTTGTGCAAGCGGCCGAAACAGCCGTTCGTGAAGTGGTTGGAAAGATGAAAATGGACGCCGCTTTGTCCGATGAACGGGATCAGATCGCGCCGCGCGTTCGTGCTTTGATGCAGCAAATTTTGGACAGATACAAAGTCGGTATTGAGGTGGTCGGTATCAACTTGCAACAGGGGGGGGTGCGCCCGCCTGAGCAGGTTCAAAATGCGTTTGATGACGTTCTGAAAGCCGGCCAGGAGCGCGAGCGCTCTAAGAATGAAGCCCAAGCCTATGCCAACGATGTGGTGCCCCGCGCAGTTGGTGCTGCATCGCGATTGAAAGAAGAGTCGTCTGCATACCGTGAAAAAATTGTGGCACAAGCCGAAGGTGACGCTCAGCGATTCAAGTCCATCTTGCCGGAATACCAAAAGGCACCTCAGGTCACGCGTGACCGGATGTACATCGATGCCATGCAGCAGATTTACAGCAACGTCACCAAGGTGGTGGTTGACAGCAAACAAGGCTCCAATCTTCTTTATTTACCCATTGACAAAATTATGCAAATGAATGCTGCCGGGAACAATCCAAGTCCAGCCTTGGACGCATCGGCTTCCAATGTGCCAGCATCGGCAGCGCAGCCCGTTATTTTGCCGCCTGTGCCCGCAGATTCGCGTTCGCGGGACAGTTCACGCTCGCGTGACCGTGATGTTCGCTGACCAAAGGAGCTGTAAATGAACCGCATTGGTTTTTGGATAACGTCGTTGATCATTGCCCTGGGCGTACTCAGCTCGATGATTTTTGTGGTGGATCAGCGGCAGTTTGGCGTGGTCTATGCATTGGGTCAAATCAAAGAAGTGATTACCGAGCCTGGTCTGAACATCAAGCTCCCGTCACCTTTGCAAAACGTGAGCTACATTGACAAGCGATTGTTGACATTGGACAGTCCTGACACGGAGCCCATGTTGACCGCTGAGAAACAACGTGTGGTGATAGATTGGTTTGTGCGTTGGCGCATCACGGATCCCATGGCTTACATTCGCAATGTGGGTTTGGATGAAAAGTCAGGTGCCAATCAACTCAACCGGGTGGTGCGCAACGCTTTTCAAGAGGAAATCAATAAGCGTACGGTCAAAGAGTTGCTTTCATTGCAACGCGAAACGCTGATGGACGACGTAAAACGTGAGGTGCTCGGCAAAGTCCGTGGTGACAAGCCTTGGGGCGTGGATGTCGTGGACGTGCGCATTACCCGTGCTGATTATGTCGATGCGATCACCGAGTCCGTTTACCGTCGCATGGAAGCAGAGCGCAAGCGTGTGGCCAATGAATTGCGCTCAACAGGCGGTGCCGAAGGCGAAAAAATTCGTGCTGATGCCGACCGTCAACGCGAAGTGACGATTGCCAATGCCTACAGAGAAGCGCAGAAAATAAAAGGCGCTGGTGACGCTCAAGCCGCTCGCATCTATGCTGAGGCTTTCGGCAAAGACCCGCAATTTGCACAGTTTTACCGCAGCCTGGATGCTTACAAGGCGACGTTCGCCAAGAAATCGGATGTGATGGTCTTGGATCCTGGGACGTCTGACTTTTTCAAGTCCATGAAGGGCAACACGGCTGCATCACCTACCAAAAAGTAACGGGTGTTTGAGCAACTTCTCATTGCTTTGGCCCTCATGTTGATCATTGAGGGTCTTTTGCCTGCAGCTTCTCCACAGCGATGGCGAAAATGGTTTGAACAGATTTTGCGACTTGAAGACGGTCAAATTCAATTTTTTGGTCTCTGCAGCGCGCTCATCGGTCTTATTCTCTTGCTGTGTCTGGCTTGAACCGCCTTTTCAAAAGGTAAAATCTCTGTTTTTACAGTTGTGTTAATCCTATGTCCGCTTGGGTCCTGCCGGATCACATCGCCGATGTCTTGCCTTCAGAGGCCCGGCACATTGAAGAACTCCGACGTTTGTTACTGGACACGGCTTGTGGCTATGGCTACGAGTTGGTCATGCCCCCTTTGCTCGAGCATCTGGAGTCCTTGCTAACGGGCGCGGGTCAATCGCTTGATTTGCAAACCTTTAAATTAGTCGATCAACTCTCTGGGAGGATGCTGGGTTTAAGGGCTGATACAACGCCCCAAGTTGCCCGGATTGATGCTCACTTATTGAACAGGTCCGGTGTCACTCGCCTTTCTTACTGCGGCCCTGTCATGCATACGCAGCTTGATCGGCCGCATGGCACCCGTGAGCCCTTGCAGCTTGGTGCGGAAATATACGGTCATGCGGGTCTTGAGGCCGATCTGGAAATCTTGCAGCTGGCCTTGGATCAACTGAAAGCAGCGCATGTGCATCAGCCTCTTGTTGATCTAGGTGACTCCCGAATCGTGTCTTGCTTGTTGGAAGATTTGGATTTGACAGCGGATGTCGCCCAACTGATTCACACAGCCCTGGCCACCAAAAACAGCAGTGAGCTGGCGCAATTAACCCGCACATTTGAACCTGGCATCAGGGGGGCTTTGCTGTCTTTGATCGATTTATATGGCGATGCCTCTGTGCTGGATCTGGCCGAGACAACGCTGCCTGCCAAACCTGTGATTTTGTTGGCTTTGAAACAATTGCGTTGGCTGGCAGATCACATTGCACCCGTCAAGGTCAGCTTTGATTTGGCTGATGCGCGCGGCTATGCTTATTACAGAGGTCTGCGATTTGCTGTTTATGCCCACGATACGGCGGACGCTTTGGTGCGGGGTGGCCGTTATGACGGAGTAGGCGCTGTTTTTGGTCATTTAATTGACCGTGAACGTCCCGCAGTCGGCTTCAGTATGGATTTGAAACAACTGGTGAATGCCGTACCGGCTTTGCCTCTCAAGGCGGCCATTCGCGCCCCATGGGGTGATGACATTGAATTGCGCAAGGCCATTGCACGTTTGCGCAGTCAAGGCGAAACCGTCGTGTGCGTCTTACCTGGCCACGAAAGTGAAGTCGATGAATTCCATTGCGATCGCGCGCTTGTTCAAGCGGCAGGCCAATGGGTAACACAAGCTCTTTGAAGTTAGATGAAATCAGCATGAACATGATCAAAGGACGCAACGTCGTCGTCGTGGGTACCCAGTGGGGTGATGAGGGTAAGGGCAAGCTGGTCGATTGGTTGACCGAAAGTGCCCAGGGCGTTGTTCGTTTTCAAGGGGGACATAACGCAGGCCACACTTTGGTCATCAACGGTGTTAAAACCGCGTTGCACCTGATTCCCAGCGGCATCATGCGACCGGGCGTTAAATGCTACATAGGCAACGGTGTGGTGTTGTCTGCAGGCAAACTTTTCGAGGAAATCGAGGGCCTTGAAAAGGCCGGTGTTGAGGTCCGCTCACGATTGCGAATCAGTGAAGCATGTCCTTTGATTTTGCCTTTCCATGCGGCTTTGGACGTGGCCCGGGAAGCCTTGCGCGAGCAAGGTGGGACCGAAAAAATAGGGACCACCGGTCGAGGAATAGGCCCCGCCTATGAAGACAAGATCGCTCGCCGCGCATTGCGTGTCCAAGACCTCAAGTACCCAGAGCGTTTTGCACATAAATTGCGTGAATTACTCGACTTGCACAACCATATTCTGACCACCTACCTGGCTTCCGCCGAGTTCGACTTTGGTCCTACGCTGTCGCCTTACATTGTGGATGGCCAAGTGCAGTTCGACAGGGTATTTGATGAGGCGATGCGTCATGCCGCCTTGCTCAAACCCATGATGGCTGATGTATCCCGTGAGTTGAATGATGCACACCGCGATGGTGCCAATTTACTTTTCGAAGGTGCTCAAGGGACATTGCTGGATGTCGATCATGGCACCTATCCTTATGTCACCTCCAGCAACTGCGTGGCCGGAAATGCTTCAGCAGGTGCCGGTGTCGGGCCTGGCATGCTGCACTATGTTCTGGGCATCACCAAGGCCTACTGCACACGGGTAGGCGGTGGGCCGTTCCCTACCGAGCTCGATTGGGAAAAAGAAGGGACGCCCGGTTGGCACATGAGCACTGTGGGTGCCGAAAAAGGTGTCACGACGGGCCGAAGCCGCCGCTGCGGCTGGTTTGACGCTGCCTTGCTCAAGCGAAGCGCCCAAGTCAATGGCCTGACCGGGCTGTGCATCACCAAATTGGACGTGTTGGATGGCTTGAAAGAGCTGCTTCTGTGCACCGCCTATGAGTTAGACGGTGAAGTCGTGGATATCTTGCCTATGGGGGCAGACGACATTGCACGTTGCCAACCTATTTATGAGCACATCGAAGGCTGGTCGGAAGCCACGGTGGGCATAACAGATTTTGACAAATTGCCCATCAATGCGCGTTTGTATTTGCAGCGGATCGAGCAAGTCACGGGTGTGCCCATTCACATCATCTCTACCAGCCCAGACCGCGATCACACCATCATGAAGCGCCATCCCTTTGTGGCCGACTGATTTTGAAGCGCATGACTGGCTTGGTGAGCCGGGCATTACGCATTAACTTTTTTGGAGAATTTCCATGTTGACTGAAGACGGCAAACACTTGTATGTGAGCTATGACGAATACCACAATCTGATTGAAAAACTGGCCATCAAGATCTTCCAATCCGAATGGCAGTTTGACACTATTTTGTGTCTGGCACGAGGCGGCATGCGCCCTGGCGACATTTTGTCGCGTATTTTTGACAAGCCTCTGGCCATCATGTCGACCAGTTCTTACCGTGCAGATGAAGGCACCGTTCAAGGTCATTTGGACATCGCACGTTTCATCACAACGCCCAAAGGCGAGATTGCGGGCCGTGTTTTGTTGGTGGATGATTTGGCCGACACGGGGCACACACTCAAAGCGGTGGTGAACATGCTCAAAACAAATTACGCTCCCATTACCGAGCTGCGTACAGCCGTACTTTGGACCAAAGGCGTTTCAGATTTCAAGGCCGATTACTCGGTGGAATTCTTGGCCAGCAACCCCTGGATCCACCAACCTTTTGAGGGGTATGACTCCACGCGGCCAGAAAAATTACTGGAGAAGTGGAAGGTCTGACGCTACCATGGTGGGTATGGACAGCAACATCCCCGCCCCCTCGGTCACGCACCTCATACATCACCCCTATTTACCCCCCGGTGAGTTTGACTCTCCGCAGCCTGGGGTATTCAAAGCCTCTACCGTTTATTTTCCTGATGTGGCGGCGATGCGCCAACGTCAGTGGAAAGACAAGTCTTCCTACACCTACGGATTGCACGGCACGCCCACTACGTACCTGCTGGAAGAGCGTTTGTGCGCCCTTGAGGGCGGTTTGCAGTGTGTTTTGGCGCCCAGCGGTCTTGCCGCACTGTCCCTGACAGCTTTGGCGCTTTTGAGTCAAGGCGATGAAGTCTTGATGCCAGACAACGCCTATGGCCCCAATAAAGTCTTGGCCGAAGGCGAGCTGAAATCATTTGGTATCACGCATCAGTTTTATGACCCGATGAATCCTGCAGATTTGGCTGCACGGATCAACCACCGAACGCAACTGGTCTGGCTTGAAGCGCCTGGCTCTGTGAGCATGGAATTCCCTGATTTGGTCAACTTGACCCGTATTTGCAAGGCCAACAAGGTCCTGTGCGCGTTGGACAATACTTGGGGGGCCGGGCTGGCTTTTCAACCCTTTGACTTGGTGGGCGATGGCACTTTAGGGGTTGACATCAGCGCGCATGCTTTGACAAAGTATCCAAGCGGTGGCGGTGATGTTTTGATGGGCAGCGTCATGACCCGGGACGCCGCACTGCACCTGAAAATCAAACTTTGTCATATGCGCTTAGGCTTGGGTGTCGCAGCCAATGATGTCGAGGCCATCCTGCGTTCACTGCCCAGCATAGGTATTCGCTACAAAGTGCAAGACGATACTGCGCGAGCCTTGGCCGGATGGTTTCAAATGCAACCCCAATGCGCACAGGTACTGCATCCTGCTTTTTCCGGATCGCCTGGTCATGCGCATTGGCAAGAAGTTTGTTCAGGCCCAGGCCATTCGGGTTTGGCCGCAGGCTTGTTCAGTGTGATGTTTTCACCGCAATATGACCAATCGCAGGTGGATGCCTTTTGCAATGAATTGAAATTATTCAAAATTGGCTTCAGCTGGGGAGGGCCTGTTTCCCTGGTGGTGCCTTATGAAATGGGTGCGCTGAGGCAGGGTTGGCCTGCCCATTTACAACCAGGCACATTGGTGCGTTTCTCAACGGGCTTGGAGTCAGCGCAAGATCTGATCCACGATCTCACGCAAACCATCCAAAAGACTTTGCCTTTGTCATCTCTTTAAGCCGCATCAGCCCAGAAGGCTGCGGCATCAAAAGAGATGGCTCAAAATGTCCGAGTCTTTTACAAGCTGATACAGTCGGGCTACATTTAAAGCGAGAATGAACTTGGCAACACCCAATTACGGCTACGAAAAGCGTCAGAAAGAACTGGCCAAAAAACGTAAAAAAGAAGACAAACTCAAAGCCAAAGCCGAGCGCAAGCTGGGCGATCCTGGTTATGATCCGGCCATTGACGGGGTTGAGGATCAGCCCGAATCGGATGCCACCGCAGTCATGGAAGAAACCCCGCCTGCTGCGACTTGAAAGCCATCGATCGCCTCCAACAAACCGGCTTTGGCCGGTTTTTTTACGTCAGCCTTCAGGCGCGACCATTTGATCGAGGTCCGCACCTTGGCTATTTGGGATTCAGGGCATCAATTTCTTGATCTCTGGCCACACATTGGCCAGTAAGCGCGCTTGGGCCGCAGCGTTGGGGTGAATGCGATCTGACTGGAACCACTTGAGTGGATCAGGATCATCACCCACACCCTTGAGCAAAAAAGGGAGTAACCGGGATTGTGTTTTTTTCGCGGTTTGACTGAAAACACTTTCAAATTGCTTGGCATAGTCGGCGCCATAATTGGGTGGCATTTGCATGCCAAGCAACAGCACCTTGGCGCCTTGGGATTTTGCCGCCAATGCCATGGCGACCAAATTCTCTTGCGTTTGCGCCAGTGCCAGTCCGCGCAATGCGTCGTTGGCGCCCAGTTCGATCAGCACGACTTCGGGTTGGTGCTGCAACAGCAGAGCCGCTATGCGTGAGCGTCCGCCTGAAGTCGTCTCCCCACTGATACTGGCATTGACCACTTGGACGGCCATTTTTTCCGAAAGTAGTTTTTGTTCCAGCAAAGCAACCCATCCTTGTCCGCGCTGCAAGCCGTATTCGGCGCTGATCGAGTCGCCGACAACCAATATCACATGCGCTGGTTTTGCCTGAGCGAGTGGCCATAAACCCGCTGACAAAACGGAAAGCGCTAACGCGTTAAAGTGACGTCGTTTCCATAGGGTTTTGTGCATGCCTGATTCCATCATTTCTGTCGCTCATGTGTCCAAGTCGGTCACCGATTCCACCGGAACTTTAACCATTCTGCGTGATATTGATTTCACTTTGGCGGGAGGGGAGACTTTGGCCATCGTGGGTGCATCAGGCTCAGGCAAAAGCACCTTGTTGTCCATCATGGCGGGTTTGGATACGCCATCACAAGGTTCAGTTCGGCTTGCAGGTCATGATTTGTTCAGTTTGTCTGAGGACGATCGCGCGCAGGTCAGGGCGCAGCACATGGGCTTTGTCTTTCAAAGCTTTCAATTGATGGCTAATTTAACGGCCCTTGAAAACGTGATGCTGCCACTGGAGTTGGCCGGACGCAAACACATTGTTCCAAATGCAACAACCATGCTGGAGCGCGTTGGCCTCGGCCAGCGACTCCAGCATTACCCCAAAGTGCTCAGCGGAGGAGAGCAGCAGCGAGTCGCTTTGGCCAGGGCTTTTGTCATGCGTCCCCAGATTTTGCTGGCTGACGAACCTACAGGCAGCCTGGACCATGCAACGGGTGAAACTATTTTGAACTTGATGTTCGCGCTGAACCAAGAGCAGGGCACCACGCTGGTGCTGGTCACGCACGATCCTCGGGTGGCGGGTCGGTGTCAAAAGCGTTTGGTGATTGAGGCCGGACAACAACGATAATCTGGAGATGTCATCTCCCAAAGTTTTATTCGGCTTTCATGCTGTAGGCGTCCGTTTGAAAACCGCGCCGCAGTCGATCATTGAAATTTATTACGAATCCACACGCCGCGACGCTCGGATGCGCCAGTTTCTAGAGCGCGCCAATGAAGCCGGTACCCGGCTGATTGAGGCCGACAATCTGCGTTTGGCCAAGCTGTGCGGCAGCCATGGGCACCAAGGCGTTGCGGCCCGCGTGGAGCCCGTGGCCCAAATCCATTCGCTGGATGACTTGCTGGATGCCGTTACCGGCCCGCCATTGCTGCTGGTGCTGGACGGAATCACCGATCCCCATAATTTGGGCGCCTGTTTGCGCGTGGCTGACGGGGCAGGGGCGCATGCTGTGATTGCGCCTAAAGACCACGCTGCCGGCATCAACGCCACGGTGGCTAAAGTGGCCAGCGGGGCGGCAGAAACCATGCCGTATTTCATGGTGACCAATTTGGCGCGCACGTTAGGCGAGCTCAAAGAGCGCAGCATCTGGATCACGGGCACCAGTGACGATGCGCCCCAAACTTTGTACCAGGTCGATCTCAAGGGGCCCACGGCGATCGTGCTGGGTGCCGAAGGTGCAGGTATGCGTCAATTGACCCGCAAAACTTGCGACGCGCTGGTGAGCATTCCCATGCATGGGGCTGTTGAAAGCTTGAATGTTTCCGTGGCCAGCGGTGTCTGTTTGTATGAAGCGCTTCGTCAACGGGGCTTATGATTTGAAAAAAAAGGAGTGAACAGTGAGTACAGCTTTTAAATTTGTCGCCGCAGCTGGGGTTGCTTTCATTTTGATTGGATGCACCCAAGAGCAGCAAAATAAAATCAGCCGGGATATTCAGAACTGGACTGGCACCAATGGTGTGCTGGAAATTTACGCCGGCGATAAAGTGGTGCGACGCTTTTTGAAGGTGGACAAACTCAGTACCGCACTGGGTACAGACGACGGCAAGCCACGTAATTACCGTTATGGTTACGGTGTGCTCGATGAAAATTTGAATATGCAAGCCGACCCGGGCGAGAAAAAGGTCTATTTTGAATTCAGCGATTACTCGAACATCGTGTTCTTCGAGAACCCACGCTGATCAAATGACGCCCAAGCCGCCCAGCAAGGCCCCTGCACCTAGCAGCCATAAAAGGTGAATCTTGGTTCGCCAAACCAAGACCGCTGACACCGCCGTCAACAACCACAAAGGCCAGTCTCTGGCGGGTTGGTCGTGTGCGGCCGTGAGTAACCAACCCGTGCAAATCAACAAGGCGATGACGATCGGTGCCATGCCAGTTTTGAAAGCTTTGACCGCCCGCAAATCCCGATTACGGTGGGCCCATCGCGTGGCTGTGTAGGTCAAAACGGAAGAGGGCAACATGATGCCCACCATGGTGGCCAGCACGCCCAGCCCTCCCAAGGCCCAAGCCAATGGGCCGGCAGCGAAACCGCCGCCTGCGTTCAAGCCCACATTCCAGCCCATCAGGGCGACAAACAACACGTTCGGGCCCGGTGCAGCCTGTGCCAGCGCAATCGAGGAGGTGAATTGCATATCGCTCAGCCAATGCGTTTCGTCCACCAGAAACCGATGCATTTCCGGCGCACTGGTGATCGCACCGCCGACACCCAGCAATGACAAAGAGGCGAAGTGTTCAAATAAAGTCCAGAAATCAAGCCAAAGGACTGTTGCTGTCATTCCTGCGCCTCCTGACGGGCTAAGGCCATTTGGGTCAGTTTGTAATAGGCATAGACGCTGGCAGTGGTACCCAAGCCCAGCAGCATCCAAACCAAAGGCCAACGAAGCAAGCCCACACCAATGAAGGTCAACAAAGCCAGAATCAAACATGCCCACAAACCCATGGCATTGCCGGGCAAAGCATTGATCAACTTCAAACCGGTGGCCGTGATCAAACCGGCAGCCACTGCACCCATGCCGCGCAGCGCGCCTTGTGCGGCGGGCTGATCAGATACGCCACCAAACACAATGGCCAATGCCAGCACGATGACCAAAGGAAAGCAGATCAAACCTGCCAGCGCCGCCAGTGCCCCAGGGATGCCAAAATAGCGACCGCCTATCATCAGGCACAGGTTGACCACATTGGGCCCGGGCATGATTTGCGCGACAGACCATTCTTCGACAAATTGCGCATGGGTCATCCATCGCTTGCGATCCACCAGTTCAAACTGAACCACCGCCAAAACGCCGCCAAACCCCTGCAAGGCCATTTGAGAAAACGTGTAGAACAACTCGACCTTGGATCGAGGTCGGGCCAAGGCGGTGGCAACCGAAGGTGCGATAAGGGATTCAGACATGACTCGATTATCCATGGCAGTCAGGGCTAGATGGCATCGGGAAAAGCACAATAACCGCTTCCCTTACATGACCTCGCCTAACGCCCTACACTAGGGGGTTACCCGATTAAGCTTTTTCATGAACGCCTTCACCGACGTCTCCTTTTTCCCGCGCGACGCCAAGCCGCTGACCAGTTACCGCAAGTACTGGGCGCAGCGCTTTGGCACGGCCCCGTTTTTGCCGATGAGCCGCGCCGAAATGACCCAACTGGGCTGGGACAGCTGCGACGTCATCATCGTCACCGGCGACGCCTATGTGGACCACCCCAGCTTTGGCATGTCGGTGATTGGCCGCATGCTGGAAAACCAGGGTTTTCGGGTCGGCATCATCGCCCAGCCCGACTGGACCAGTGCCGAGGCCTTCAAAGAACTGGGCCAACCCAATCTGTTTTGGGGCGTGACCAGCGGCAACATGGACTCCATGATCAACCGCTACACGGCGGACCGCAAAATCCGCACCGACGACGCCTACACCGCGGGTGACGAGGGCGGCAAACGCCCGGACCGCGCCGCCATCGTCTACAGCCAGCGCTGCCGCGAAGCCTTCCCCGAAGTGCCTATCGTGCTGGGCGGCATCGAAGGCAGCTTGCGCCGTATCGCGCATTACGACTACTGGTCTGACAAAGTGCGCCGCTCGGTGGTGGTGGACAGCAAGTGCGACCTGCTGCTGTACGGCAACGCTGAGCGGGCGATTGTCGAGATCGCCCACCGCCTGGCCGCCCGTGAGCCGGTTCAGCAGATCACCGACGTGCGCGGCACCGCCTTTGTCCGCCGCGAGACCCCAGAGGGTTGGTTCGAGATCGACTCCACCAGTGTGGACACCCCCGGCCATGTGGAAGCGCACATCAATCCGTATTTGATGATTTCGGACCAGGCGAGGGAGCAGGGCGCCACATGCGCCCGCGAAGAAGAAGCCAAAGAAGTGGCCGAGGGCCACAACGCTAAAAACCTTGAAGCCGATTTGTCGGCTGCTGTGGCCCAAGCCCGCACCGCGCAAGCCGCTATTGAGCCCATCATTCAGCCCATCTCTCAGCCGCTCACCTTTGTGCCCAACCCAGCTTTATCCTCCAGTCTTCGTGGCAAAGGTACCCACAAAGTGCCCCCGCGTGACAAAAGCGTGATCCGCCTGCCCAGCTACGAGCAGGTCAAGCAAGATGCCGTGCTCTATGCCCACGCCAACCGCGTGCTGCACCTGGAGACCAACCCCGGCAACGCCCGCTGCCTGGTGCAAGCGCACGGCGAAGGCCACACCGCACGCGACGTGTGGATCACACCACCGCCCATTCCACTGACCACGGCCGAGATGGACTTGGTGTTTGACCTGCCGTATGCCCGCAGCCCGCACCCGCGATATGCCGACGAAAACGGCAGCCACGACCACGCCACCAAAATCCCCGCTTGGGAAATGATCCGCTTCTCGGTCAACATCATGCGCGGCTGCTTTGGTGGCTGCACCTTCTGCTCGATCACCGAGCACGAAGGCCGCATCATTCAAAGCCGCTCCGAAGAATCCGTCATCCGCGAGGTGGAAGACATACGCGACAAGGTCAAAGGCTTCACCGGTGTCATCTCTGACCTGGGCGGCCCCACGGCCAACATGTACCGACTGGGTTGCAAGAGCCCGGCCATTGAAGCTGCATGCCGCAAGCCCAGTTGCGTGTTTCCGGGTATTTGTCAGAACCTCACCACCGACCATGGCCCGCTCATCAAAATGTACCGCCGTGCAAGGGCTTTGAAGGGCGTCAAGAAAATCCTGATCGGCTCTGGCCTGCGTTATGACTTGGCTGTGCAATCGCCCGAGTATGTGAAAGAACTGGTGACTTACCATGTGGGCGGCTATTTGAAAATTGCGCCGGAGCACACCGAATCGGGTCCGCTCGACAAAATGATGAAGCCGGGCATCGGCACTTACGACCGCTTCAAAAGCATGTTTGATAAATTCAGCGCCGAGGCCGGTAAAAAGCAGTTTCTCGTGCCGTATTTCATTGCCGCGCATCCAGGC
>Ga0114959_10001511_pt1 | contig 20210 bp, 23 predicted proteins | sample C_130625_EF_Meta_FD_87317 | JGI IMG/M metagenome (GOLD analysis project Ga0114959, IMG submission 87317) | Freshwater microbial communities from Lake Croche, Canada to study carbon cycling - C_130625_EF_MetaG | ecosystem: Environmental > Aquatic > Freshwater > Lake | place: Lake Croche, Canada... | reverse complement strand
ATACTTGCGTTAAGAAAAAAGGCAAATTGATTATTCCTGCATTTAGTGTTGGAAGAACACAAGAATTATTGTACACGCTCAATCAATTGGAACTAGAAAACAGATTGCCTGAATTGGAATATTTTGTTGATAGTCCGTTGAGCACCAAAGCCACACAAATTGTAAAAAGCTATCCTCAATATTTCAATTCTAGAATTCAAAAAGTATTGTTGAGCGACAGTGATCCATTTGCATTTAAGGGTTTGAAATTTGTAAAAACTGTTGATGAGTCTAAAATGCTCAACTACTATAAAAATCCTTGTGTGATTATTTCCGCAAGTGGAATGGCTGAAGCCGGAAGAGTGAAACATCATATCAGCAATAACATTGAAAACAGTAAAAACACAATTTTGCTTACGGGTTATTGTGAGCCACATTCTTTGGGAGGACGATTAAAACACAAACCCAAAGAAATCACCATTTTCGGACAGCCTCATGAAGTAAATGCTGAAATCGCAGAGATGAGAAGCATGAGTGCACATGGCGATTATGATGATTTGTGTCAATTCCTGGCTTGTCAGTTACCGAAAGAAGTAACAAAACTATTTTTAGTTCACGGCGAGTATCCGGTACAGTTAGATTTTCAGAAAAGACTAATTCGAAAAGGATTTTTGGATGTGGAGATACCGGAATTGCACGAGGAGATTGGGTTGGGGTAGGGGGAGCGAGAAACAGAATGATAGCGAAGAAAAAAGTTAGAACTCAAAAATCGCTCTCGCTCTCATTTTCGCTCTGACTTTTTGTACCACGTACGGGAATGTTAAAAAATTATTAAGATTCAATACAGTACTGCGTTATAGCCATAATTATGATTTTTCGAGGTACAATTAGGGTACAAGAAATGTAAGAATCAAAAATGCGTAAAAGGTAAATCCAACCTACGTTACAGACGATTTTTTATATTATATAGATATTATGTAATTCGTTTATTTTTTCATCATTTTCCTTTGTTTTATGTGTGCTAAATTACATTTATACAAACGAAAAAGTGTAATTTAGCACACATAAAACAAAGGATATGCAAAGAGAGCTGCTACAAAACTTAATTAATTGGAAGCATAAAGATGATAGAAAGCCGCTCATTATCCGTGGCGCTAGGCAGGTAGGAAAAACCTGGCTGATGAAAGAATTTGGAAAATCTCACTACAAGCATGTTGCCTATGTGAATTTTGAAACAGCACTTTTACAGATTTGATAATGGTAGTTGATAATGATTCGCCGATTATTAAAATCGAGAGCTTTAACTTGTAATTTATCATTATTGATTTTTTCAAATTCAGATTTATCCAAATTAATTTACATAAATCTAGATGAATTAAAATCTATCAATGTTTATTCAATTAAATCTAGATACTCGCTTCTGATTTTTTAACTGATTTTGCAAGGGGTTGTAACGATATGGCACTTTTGTAAACACCTTTTATTCTAAAACTTTGATGAAAGTTTTCGTGAGTTTGAAAAATGGTTAACAAAAATATTTCCTAACCATAATGCCACTAATTAGAAAATATAGTAATTTAGATAAATTTCTATATCTAAGTTTAGACCAGCAACAACATAAAAAACGGGGCGTTTCCGAAAAGCCAAATGAGTAGGGATTTCAAAATTATTTATGAAAAAACTAGCGAAAACATTTTTGCCGATTTTTTTGGCTTCCTATTTTTTAATAAGCTGCGGCGGCAGTAACAGTGAAAACAAACAAGATTTTAGTGCCAATGAAAATAATTCTACTCAAAATAACACTTCAGTAAGCGATCCCAATTCCACCCCTGAAACAGATCTTGAAATTAAATATATTACAGTCTTAAAATAAATTTCGAAAATGTCATTGATTTATTGTCCTGATTGCTCAACTCAAGTTTCAGACAGAGCAGAAAGATGTCCTAAATGTGCAAGACCCATTTATAATAGTATGTCACAGAATACATCTTCTGGCAATTTTAATTCAAATAACCGAGACTTTAGAGAAATTAAGTCAGAAACAATCATTAAGAAACAAGGAGGTTGCTTTGATTCTTTTGGTAAGTTGATATTTTTCTTTATCATTATTATTATTATACTGATAATACTATCAAGTCTTTAGTATTTCAAGATCTGATTTCGTTGTTATGTGGATTTTACTCTCCATTACAAATTGTTTTCTGTAACGTTCATCATTATTCCATCTTGATGCAATTTCGGATTTGGTTAATCCTTTATAATCATTGTGGTTTTCTATATAATCCGAAATTAAAATCTCAGCAAGATATAGGTTTGTGTAATTGAGTTGAATAATATCTTTTTTAGTTAAATCTGTATATGACATGGTTTTATTGTTATTATTTTTTTAAATTTAGAAATGTAAAAAAGTAAAAGTTTCCTTCAGTCTTAAAATTTAAAAAGTAGAGTGTGTATTTTTGGGACTCAATAATCAAAAAATAAAGAAGTCCATAAATTAGTTTTCAAGTCTCACTTTCGATTATTTTACTTTAATTGGGTTTTCTCTATCTTGGAATTTTGATAACGCATTGATGAAATCGTCTTCTGAGGTATCATCATTGAATGCGCCATATTTCACATAAAAGTCAAGCAAATTATTAGGATCATTTGAATATTTGGGCTTTAAGAGACCATACATATTAGAGAGGTCATCCATGCAATTATCTTCGTAATCTATCATATTTATACCATCGCTAATTACCTTGTAACCCAAATCTAATATTCTTTCTTCTGGAACTTCTTCAATATTCTCGTCGGTAAAATAAACAAGATTGTTTGTAAATCTAGAAAAAATCATTTTTTTATTTAGAGTTGCATATAATCTTTCATGACTTTCTTTGACTTCTTTTTTCTTTGTACTCATTTTTTATAATTTACAATTTTCAAGATAGATTTATACTTTAAATTTTTAATTCAATTTCTCAATGCTCATGATTCCCAGAAGGGCTATACGAACAGCTGCCATAAGATGTCGAGCCACAATAGCAACATCTTCCGAATCCAGGCTCATGTTTATGTGTTCCAGAAGGGCTGTAAGAACAACTGCCGTGGCTTGTGCTACCACAATACACACATTTGTTACCAATGCCTGAATGTTCATGTGTTCGAGATGGACTGTAAGAACAGCTACCAAAAGATGTTTGTCCGCAATACTTGCAATTACTCATGTTTAATTGATTTTAAAAATTATGAATTGATATTAGCAATATTAAAAAGGTAAATCATCATCGCCTCCGGGGTAATCATTTTGTTCGTTTATGTCATTCACTGCTTCTACTGTGTCAATTTTGCAAAATTCTTTCCATAATTTTTTAGTAATGTTTGCATGAATATATAAGTCAAAAAATCTGGGATTATTTTTAAATTGGATTGGAAGATATTCATAAATCAAAGGATTGGCAAACATATTGCTAAAGGCAAATGCTTCATTGTTTTTTAAATTTGCTTTACAGAATAAATATGTACAAGGGTTTATTTTTGCAACGTAAGTCATGAATTCTAAATCTGATAATATATCATCTGAAGCATATTTGACAAAATAAGGATTTTCTTGAATCGCAATTTTTACCAAATTTCTACTGGATTTTACATTCTCGGGCATGATTTTTAATGCTTCTCCATTTGATTTTAGAATGGCTTCGCACAATTCATTATTGTCAATAAATAAGTTTCGATCAACGCTTTTGTAGGTGTCTTTATTATTAGCTGCAGCAAGCAAAATTAGTTCGCTTACATTTCTTAAGTTGTCTGATAAATATTTGAAAACTTCTGGCTTAATCAAAACACATAATTTCATAAATGCCAAGTCTTCTTTAAGTCGAGCACTTAAAAAATCAATTGATCTGAAGTTTTGTCTCATCGCAATTAGGGCTAGTTCATTATTATCTCTGATTTGAGCTGAAGCAAATTCGAGCGCTCTTCCGTTTTTAGAAAGTACAACTTTAAAGATGTCTGTATTATTTTTGATTTGTTCTGAAGCATATTGAATAGCGGTAGGTCTGTTATTGATAGCTGTCTCAACCAATTCTTCATTATTTTTCTGTTCATCACTCAATAAAGAAAGCAGTTTTCCATTTTTTTTCAATAATATTTTAATTTGATTGACATTTGCTTTTATTGATTCAGGCAATAATGGAAAAAGGTTTTCATCGAATGCATTTTCATAACAGTGATTTTTGAAATGGTCATTGAGCATTAAAAAATAATCCGGTTGAGTTAAAGCAATTTCAATCATTTCATTTGTTGATTCCTCTCTTTTTTTATTTTCGATAAACTCTTTAATAATAATATCGTTCATTACTATTTCATAACTGAAATTATTTGGGATATATTTTTTATGAGGGTATAATGAGTATTCACTCTCTTCAGGTTCAATCTCATAAAACGCTGGTGCGATTTTATTTAATGCATCTGAAATAAATTGTTGAGGATTTTCGATTAAATTCAAATCTGGATTATCCAGCATGATTTTTATAATAGCCAAAATTCCACAGAAATCATAAGTATTAATGTACGGCACTATTGGAAACCATATTGTGAATTTTTCAATGACATTCCTTTTATATTGATTAATTGTATCGTGTTCATTTGTTATTGATATTACATCATTAAGCAATTCAAAGAATAAATTATTATCCCACTCGCTTAATGGCTTGTCAGACAATACTCTATGTACTTCATCAATACCGTTTAAAATGTTGCGATTAATTTGTTTTGTTTCCGCGCCAATTAAAATAGTGGTGATAAATTGTTCTGATTTTGGAAAAAGTTTTTTCATATTAGTAGTATTTTTATTTGTTAATAATTTACTGAGAAAGTCCTTTTTAAATATTATTCATCATCTGTATCATCGATGATTTCATATATAACTTCATCTTCACCTATATCAAACCAATCAATTATACTGGACCATTCTCCACAGCCGTCTTTTTTATTTTTAGTGTTATTGCATTTTTGGGATGCTACTTCAACTTTACAATTTTTGCATTTGCCTAATTGGTCAAATGAATTTTCTTTAAAGCCACAGGTGCACTCCCAAAATGAATTTTCATCAGGGACCCAATTACATTTTGGGCATCTTAAACTCCAATCTGATTTGCTCATAATTATTTAATTAAAATCAATTGTATAATTATATAAGGCTTCTTTTTTAATAAACGTTACAAAAAAATTGATGAAAATATTTTTTTTCGCAAAAGTACATATCCTATTTTGAGGCTGGCAGGCTGTATAAAATCTACAGAACCTGGAGCATAGATTTAAATCTCATTTTTTATTTGATGAAACTAATTCCTTAAAAATTTTAATCAATATGTTAATAATAACTCGTGTATTATTAACATATTTAATAACTTGTTTAGTTAGATTTAATTAATAAAATAAACACAATTAAAAAGTGTTATTATTTTAAAGATTTTCTTTCAGTTCGAAATAATTCGAATTGCTTTTGCTTCTTTTCAATTTCTATCTGCTCTATAGCGCTTAATGGTTTTCCGGAAGTATTTAGAGTATTTGAGTATAAAATAAGCTCAATTAGAGATTCTTCATCATCCAATGAAAGTAAAAACTGAAATGATTTGTTATTGATTAATTCTTTGAAGTGGGGGTTGATTATCGAGTTTCTATGGTCTCTACAAACAACAAGATAAAATCCCTTTTGCCATCTCAACATATCTTTTATGTTGATGTTGCAAGTTGAAGCAAAATTTATAATTTCTATGTCTTTGTAACTATTTTTTATAAATAAAAGTATCAATTGATCTATTAAAAGCTTCAAGTTTTCATCATTAAAATACTTCAAAAAATAATTTTGTTCTTCTCCAGAACGAAAAGAATGAAAAAATAAATTCAAGTAAACGGTTTGTTCTTTTTTATAAAAAGGGGTAATTAAATGCATAGTTTGTAATTTGAATAATTTGATTTAGTTAATGCCCATTTGAAGTCTTATTTTATCCAAGCATCGAAAGAATTTTATGCGAAGATTACCTTCTGTAAATGTTCCATATTCATCAGGAAATAAATGTATTAAATGGTTAAATTCAACACCTTGAAATCTTCTATAATGTCCTAAATTGGAGTCTTTTCTTCTTGAAATCAAGGTGAAGCAGAAATTGTTTCTTGGTGTATTAATCCATAAATTAAGTTGTTCACTGTAAAAAATTACTAATTCATCCATAATATCAATGCTTTGATCATTAATATTTTCTAATCTTTCTGTATCATTCGTAATTCTGGCTTCTCTGTTTTGGCCTCTGCTAAAAAAACGCCTAATTTCATATTCAAGACATTTACTAATATAATTTTTGAGATGATTATCATCATTATATTCCTTTTCAAATACTTTATTATAAATTGGGTTTCTTTCCTTTAGTCTATCTACAACAGAAGGGAAAATTGGATTATCTAGTGCTGTATTTTCAAACTGATATTGTTTGATTAAAAATTCTTCTTTTTTGTACAAAAAATCAAAAAACCAATTAAATAATTCTTCTTTTTGATTCTCGTTTATTGTGCCATCCAAAAAAAGCATCCAAAGTTTTAACATAAAATAATTAATTAATTCTTTCGAAAGTACAAAAATGTTTTATAAGAAATTATCAATTGGCGTGTTTAAAATTTTAATTTTGTTATTTGTTGCTTATAATTTCTGATTTATGTTTTTGAACTTACAAGTAGAAATTTAAAAAATATCAACACTTTCTTTTATTAAACTAATACAAAAAATACGCAAATCGTTACAAGAAATTATAGTAAACTTTATTCGGATTTCATAATTATTGAAAAAAAGCAAATTCTTATTATCTAAAATCAGATCACTGTTATGATTATATTTTTTATAAATTCTATTTTTTCTTCTTCCTTCCAATTGTTTAATTGATTTTTCCACTCACTAGCTTCAGGATATAAATTATAAATTCTTTTATAAAGCCAAATTAAATATGATACATGGGTTATATTATTGTTGATTTCATAACTAAACATGTTTATCGAAGAATTAAAAACACTAAAAATCTCACTTTCCTCAAAATTATTAGATGAAATTAATTCTAATAATTCATCTTGTGCCATATTAATTAATTGTTCATGATTGTTATCTCCAAGGTTAATAAATTCTTTTAAAAGATAACGTCCTCTTGGATAATTGAATAATAAACTTTTTGAAATTTTTTTTGAAAATAAAGTCATTATTAAAAGTTTTTTACCAAATCTACATTAGAATAAAACAAATCTCTTAAAAAACCTGTAACGTTTTTTACATAATGCAATAATATAAACTAACAAGGCATTTAAAAATTTACTCGTTAAATTAACACATCATTATGAGACATCGTGCTTGATTGACGCCTGAAGTATTTGGAAAATTTCTTGAAAGAGGAGAGGAGCCAGACTGGTAATTGATAAAAAAATAGAATTTTTAGAATTTAATATTATTTAAAACATTATTTTACAATTTAAAAATACAAAACTTATTTATGAAGAAATTAGATACCGCTCAATCAATTGCATTGTCAATAAATTATTTTTTAGAGGGTGAATTTTCAGATGATTACAAAAGAGATATCAAAAATGTAGGAACTAGTTTCATCTTTTTTTTAGTTACAAAAAACTTACATACAATTTCATTAAAGGATTTGAAAATAAACATCATTGAAGGTTTTCTTAATTCATATTTCGATGAATCAAGAAACAATAAAGGTACTTATGAAAATAAACGTAAAACTTTACGATCCATATTTAAACATTGTGTTGATCAAAAAATAATACCCATAAACCCATTTGATCATATAGAAATTAAAACAACAGAACGCACTAGAAAAAACTTGTTTACGGATCAAGAATTATCTGCTGTTTTTAGTTATTTGAAATCGAATTTTCCTGAGTTTTATGTTTTTGCCAGTATCAACTATTATTTGCAATACAAAAAAATAACTACACTTTCGAGGGAAATAAAAAAGGGCGATTTTTCTGATGATTTTTCAACATTAAAAATAATGTATGATGGTAAAGAAATATCCTTACCTGTTGATCAGGCGCTGAAGTCTATTCTTTTAGAACAAGGTATTGACAAATTAAAAAATGAGTTAAATATATTCTCCAAAAATACAACGTCTTATAATAGACACTATTTTAATAAGAAATGGCTAAAAATTAAAAATGAACTTTTTGAAAATGCAATCATCAGTCATGTGGAATATGATATTGATGTGTTTTTTGATAAGTCAGTTCATCGGTATTATGAAAAACACAAAGACATCAAACGTCTTCAATCTAAATTGGGTTTCACGACTCCTTTCAAAACAGTATATTATTTGGAATCAATTATCGATTTTTCGGAATAAGTTATTTTAATCGCCAAACTTATTGGCAATACTCTGGAATTGAATTTCTATCTTTTTTAGATTCTAATATTCGAAAAACTAATTTCGAATTGCCCCATAATCATAGTTTCAAGTTTCATAGTTGAAGCTTTGAAAATACCAGGTGAACTCATGCCCTGTTGCAATCAAATCAAAACTTCAAAAAAATCCATTTAAAACTGTAACGTTTTCGATATTACCTGCTTTTATTATTGGGAATTGTTCAGTTTTTCAAATTTTAGAAAAAAAACTATTGAATTGTTGTAACATTCCTAGATTCTCACTCTTATATAATTATAACAAAACAAAAAAATATGGAAAAAACAAAAACATTAAGCAGTGCTGCATTTTATTTCTCAAATGAAGTTTTAAATCCAAACATTCTTGAATCTTATATTGAATACAATAAGATAAAGCAAGAAATAAATGTTATTGAGAAAGAAATGGAGTTGTTGGCGAGAGAACTTGATTTCTATATGGAAGAAATTCAAAATAAAAAAAGGAAATTAAATATCCATCGAGAAGACTATAATAGATTCAGAACCAAATTAAATACTTCTACGTTTGATAGTCTTTTAGATGAGTATGCTGAATTGGAAACTCAAAAAGAACAATCTAAAAACCATGGCTCTCAAAAATTGCTTGAAGTTGAAAAAAAGGTTCTAGAGAAAATGCTGGAATACAAAAGCAAGAATATTTTATTAGAGCCTTTGAGATAATCACTATTGAAAATAATATTTTTTTAGGATTGAAAAACATTAAAATATTCAAACTTTAAGTAAATTAATGTATTATAAAATAGTTATCTTAATAATTTGCGCTTATCTATTAATGGGTTGTGATCCGTATAGAAGAATCAGAAAACATGTACCTAGGCGCGACATAAGAAAAGCGATGAAATACTCCACTCCATATTGAAATTCAAAATCATGATTATAATAAATCCAAATAAAAGAAAGCCATCTTTACAATCAATCCGGAAAGAACTTGCAAAATCATACTACGGTGATTTAATATTGGATGTAAACATTTCCAAAAGATTTTTACGTCATTCAATCAGGACTTCAAAAGTTGGAAGTAATGAATTTTACAGGTACGTAAATTATCTGTCAGATACACCGGCACACTTGATTGTATTTTACCGACAGCATGGGCTTTTTATATTTAGGTTTGAAAAAGAAATACTGGAAATTAGTGAACACAGTTTTCTTTTTCTAATGGGTTGGTTTAATAAAGTAATCAAAGGGTTTGAAACAGAAGATGAAATTGAATTCATACACAAATCAATTTACAATAACATAATAAAATATTAATAAAATTAAGCGATGGAAAATAGTACTGTCATGAGTTTTATTTTTTGGATTTCACTTTTAATTTATTTAATACTTTTTTTGGATGAGAAAAAAATATCGGTCCAATATTTCATAACACCCAAAAATTCTAATTGGAATTTAAATGTGCCATACACTAGGTTGGTTAAAGAAATAATTACTTTTTCAGGTGAAATTTTACTCAAAGAAAAGATTAAGTATTATCCGTCATTTCAAGTCAAATATTATAAGTCCAAAAAGATGATGGGGTGTTATGATGGTTCACAAGATCACATAACCATTTATTTAAAAAACCACAAAGACATTCCTTCAATCGTAGACACAGTGTTGCACGAAGTCTGTCACCATATTCAAAATAAATCTAGAAAAAAAGAGTATAAACTTTATGAGCATTACACCCAAAAATATGGGTATAAGAATAATCCGTTGGAAATTGATAGTAGAGATTTTGCTCAAAAAAACATCAAGCCTTGCATAAAGTATCTTGAAAGTAAAAATATCATCTCCGTCCAATAATTGATTTGAAAGTCTAATTGAATTATTTATTACTAAAATTTTAAAAATGGAAAATAATCTTGGGTCTATAGAGAATCCTGTAAAATGCGAAAATCCTTCTGGAGAAATAAAATATCTTGATCAATTGGCGGGCCCCAAAGGGGAAAGAATTTTTTATAAAAGACTGGGTAGTAAAAAAAGTCAGGTGGATAAAACAATTCTTGATGTGTACTTATTAACATCTCCGGATTTCAATTTTGAAAAGGAAATATATATGAACATGTATGTGGAAGGCTATCATGAAAAAAAGCCTATTGATGGATTGAGAATAAAAAACAGTTTTTTGGCAAAACAACCATGGCAAGACTTGAAATACTTTGAAGAAAGAGAGTTGTATATTTTTGGAAAAGAAAACCCAGCTATCGAATCTAAATATATTTACTTATGGTCAAAAGCTGGAGCGTTGATCTCTTGCGGGCCTTATATATATGCTGAGTTTGATGCTTTTGGGTTTCCATATATTGATTGGAATCTCGAATTAATCATGCGTTGCGCAAATAATGTAGTTCATGAATTAAGAGGTAGTTCCAATGAATGTCCTTTAGTATTTGAAACAATAATAGACTTTGAGCGATTCATGAAAGTTTTTCATTTTGAACCCAAAGGAGCAATGGTGAATAATCAAAATAATGGTTATTCATTTGTTCATTTGATGACAAAAGAGCAATTGATTATTTATGCAGTCATAATTAATGGGTAATTAAATAATAAAAATAAATATTATATTGGGTGAAATTATTTTTATGAATATTATTTCAATTGTTCCAGGGCCAATAGAATTAAGAAAATATCTTGAAGAGATTATGCATGACAATCATGGTTTTGCAGAAGAAATTCGGAGTTATGTAATGCAAAATTATTTTTCTGATGTTGATTCTGTATATGAAATAGACATTTCGATTTTGAGTAACCAGAATGTACTGGAAACGCTAGAAATCTTCAATCAAGTTCCTCAAGAGTTGTTTTTTATAGCCGATAAAAATGGAAACAAATTAACAGATAGATACGATTTGACAAACCTAATTGAGATGCAGTGTAATGAACAAGGCGGTCTTGCTATCTTTCAATCTTTTAATTTACAAATTTATTTTCTGTATAATGAAAGAGGGGAATCTCTGATAGGTGCTTGCAATGATCTATCACTTGGCTTAGAATTTACAGTAGAAAGCAGAGGGTCTAGAGATTGGGCCTTATGGGAATATTATTGTTATAAAAATAATGAACTTGTACATATAAATTCTGGTGATTTTATTTCTAGTTTAGACTACTTTCCCTACTCATTAGTAGTTGACCATTTGCTCAAAAACGCTTCAGATTTTGATAAGGATAATAATGATTATGTTACTCAAGCTATAATAGATGCCCCTATTTCAGTAATATATGCAAGTAAAAGGCTTCAGAATGATAAAGTCTTTTTAAAAAGAGTTTTAAGTAAATCTGAAAAAAGTTCCAGAAATATCTTTCCCTATTTATCAATCGAATTGAGAGAAGATCCTGAAATATATTCATTGGTCGGAATTACTGAAAATGATTTTGAAAAAACAGTTTTCAATTCTGATGATTATTCAAAAATGAAAAATGAAAAATTGCTTTTGAAAATCTTAGAAAATAATAGTTCATTATTGCAATATTTTCCTGAAAAATTTAAGTCTAGTAAAGATGTAGTTCTAAATGCAGTAAAAAAATCCGGTTTTGCTTTGGAATTTGCAAGTGATGAATTGAAAAGAGATAAGGATGTTGTCATTTCTGCTATCAATAATCAAGGTTCTTCATTGGGATTTGCAAGTGATGAATTGAAAAGGGATAAGGACGTTGTCATTTCAGCTGTAAAAAATTCAGGTTATGCTTTGAGATTTGCAAGTGATGAATTAAAGGCAGATAAAGAAGTTGTAATTCTTGCAGTTGAAAAAGAAGGATCTATGTTGAAATACGCAAGTGATAAATTAAAGGCAGATAAAGAAGTTGTAATACTTGCAGTTAAAAAAAATGGATCTATGTTGGAATACGCAAGTGATGAATTAAAGACTGACAAAGACGTTGTTTTAGTATCAGTAAAAAACTATTCATCTTCACTACAATATGCAAGTAATGAATTAAAATCTGATAAAGATGTTGTTATTGCAGCAATAACAAAAGATGGTGGAGCATTGAAATATGCTTCCCTAGATCTAAGAAATAATAAGGAGATATATGAGTTAGCTTTATCCTCTGGTCCTAGCAATTTTGATTATAAAATAGGCGGAGATTTAATCATTCAAGACAAAGAATATATAGCTAAAATCCTTGAATCATATCCTTGGGCAGATTTATCTGATATTGATGATTTGCCATTTTAAAATAACTAATCAACTCAAAAAAATACAACTATGCAACAAATTAATTTTGGAGAACTCAGATATTGTTTACTTATTATCGCATCTTACAACAATGATGAAATTACTGTTAACCCAAATGTCATTGATCTCATAGATATTAAAGATGGAATTTGTAAAGAATTTTCAATCTACTTGTGGGAAGAGAAGAATGATTTATTTAAAAGGGTTCTTAAACAAAAATATCCAACAATAGATTTAAAGAGAGAAATTAGAGATGCATTGACTAAAAAGTATGGTGATAAGTCAATTGATGTTTTATATCCTCAAATAATATGGTATCCGGGTTCAGCATATGCATCAGAGGCATGGGTTAAATATTTACATGACACTTTCAAGGGATTTTAGTTTTATTCAGATATGAATGATTACACTGAATGGACAAATTTACCTGGAAGGCGAATGAAAATAAATACACTTGACCCATTACCTGATGAAATCATACGTCAAGAAATTAATACATTAATCATCTCGAGACATTCTGGATTGAGGACTTTTGAAGAAATTATTCGATCCGGTATTTTAACATTAACTGCTCCACAAAAGTTTATTTATGATCCGGGTACTCCAAGAATTGGTGATATTGAACAACATCTAAATGAAATTGATTTATTTAAGGAACAAGGGTATATTTTAGAGAAAATTGTCGTTTTACCTCATTTAGAACATCAATATTGTGAATTTAATAAGTCTCTAGTTAAAGATCTTAATGCACTATCTTAAAAATTTAAAATAAATCGAAAAAATGGAAATAATTACCAGAAAAATAACTGAAGAGGAAATTGAAGTTTATACAAATTTACTGATGTCGAAAATTGATAATTGGTTTGAATGCGACACTTTTGGTAAAGACATTTATTTTGGTCAAATTCATAGAGTTTTCTCTAGAAAAGAGAATTATTATGATGATGACGCAATACTGATAATTAATGAACTCAAAAATTTGTACTTAAACAATCGTGAATTATTGAATTCAAGATTACTTGAGATAGGCTTAATTCCAGATGAGATATTACTTGTTTCGGATGACATAAAATCGAAATCATTACCAATCTACACAGGGGTTTATCAAGCAGGTAGAAACAGTGTAATTTTAGAAGCTTTTTTTAACAATGAAAAACATTTGTTGAATAGTCAGGCTAATATTTTGCATATTGAATCAGAACACGAAATTCGGCTTGGTGAGTTAGATGGAAAAGAAATTCTTAGAATAAGGCAAGATGATGGCATTTGCGAATTTAGTGGATATTTTTTCATTGAAGATAAATTCCAGCCTCTTGAAGATTTTACAATAAATAGTTTCTGCTTCCCTGATTTTTCTCAAAAGTGTGAATATGATAGTCTGCTCTCTGAAATTGATAAAGCTGATAGCCCAAAAGAGACAGCATTAAGAATAATTTCAGATTTAGAACAAAAACAATTTCAAGATTTATTTTTTATTTCAAGCATTTATCCTTATTTACCTAAATACCTAAGAGAGGATTTCGAGATAATTCTATCCATTTTTCTAATAAATTTAAAAATAGAAAATAATGAAGCAGAATTTGTGCCAAATACATTACAAGAGTTATCACAGGCAATACTACAAAATCAAAAATTTATTCGCGAAAATAAATATAAAATAATCATAGATATTCCAAGTGTAAATGAGGCTACAGAGGCTTTATCTGAAAACATAAAAAAATTCCTATACAAAAATATTGATCTTATTAAAGAAATATTGTTTTTCTTTCCTGATATTTTAGAATATGCAAATGAAGAATTTTTAACTGACAAAAAGTTAGTTCTTGAAACAGTCAAGAATAATGTTTTGGCTTTGAAATATTCAAGTAAAGTTTTGCAATCAGATAGGGACATTGTAATAGAAGCTGTCAAGAACAATGTTAATGCTTTACAATATGCAAGTGCAGAGCTTAGGAATGACAGAGAAATTGTGCTTACAGCAGTTAGTAATCATGGATTAGCACTAGAATATGCTAGTGATGAATTTAAAAATGATAAAGAAATAGTACTTATTGCCGTTAATAATCATGGATTGGCACTAAAATATGCAAGCAATAAATTAAAGGATAACAAGGAAATTGCACTCGCTGCTATAAGAAATGTCTCAATAGATATATTAAAATATGTTAGTGAAAATTTGAAATCTGATAAAGATATTGTACTTGAAGCAGTTAGGCATAATGGAGGAGATGAATTGAAATATGCCAGTGATATACTTAAAAATGACCGTGAAATTGTAGAGTTATCAATTTCAAATGACACACATAATATAACATACGCTGGTGAAAATATATTAAGAGATACTGACTATCTCATAGAGATAATAAAAAAATATCCTGATTGTTTTAACCACATTCCTGAAGAAATACAAAATTCTATTGAAGCGAAAATGATCGAATTAGGTATTCAAAATATTATCGTTAAGAAAAATGAGACTTCAAAGCCATCCTTAAATTTAAATGGCAAGGGTATCAAACATTTCTCAGAACAAATTGATGAAGATTTAAAAAGTAGTTCTAATTCTAATAATGATAATGATGAAGATGAATTACCTTTTTAAAATCAATTTTATATGACAAAAGAATTGCTATACAACCTAAATGGGATTAAAAATGGAGGTCTGAAAGAGTTCTTAGACAACTTCAAAGGGGAACCTAGGGTTGCTTGGTATCCTTCTGCAGGTGAAGATTTTCGGGCATTGCTTTATTTACATCCGGCTTTTTCAGGTCAGGTCCCGGCGTCTCAAAAAGAACCTCTGCCACCAGATCTTTTTTTATTTACTGATTATTATCCTTGGAAATATTCTACTTTTCTAGATAACCGAACGATTTACTCCGACAATAGAACTACTGTATATATTGAACACATGGAGGAATTGCCACAATTGCATCTGCCACTTCACAAAGAGTTAGTGCATTTTCCAGAAGGCAGTAATGCAACAGATAGGGCGCTATTTTTAAAAATTAAAATCACAAGCGACAAGTTGGGAAGTATAACTTACCCGGTTATTTATGCCTTTGCAGAAAATGAAACATTTTATTGTAAGAAATTAGTACCCAATAAAGCATCAATTTCCCACATCATTCATGTGCGCTATGGTGGCGGTTGTGGAGGCGGGGGAAATGCATCTGGTGTTTGGTTGTTGAATGTATTGAAGAAACTCAAATGTGAGCTTTTTGTTACCGATGGTCATTACAATTGGCAATCAGGGGATGAATTTGCCCTTACATTATGTCCAGATATTCCTAGAGAAACAGATGATCAGTTGACACCTATCAGAGTGGTGCAAAGTCAAGGTTGGTCGGGACATGGTGATGTAAGTTGGAATTTAGTTTCATAAAAAAAATACAATTACTAATTCAAATAGATATATAAATTAAACAACAATGAAATAATATTTTATGACAAATGAACAATTAATTTTTTTCTTAAAAAAATTCCCTGCTTATTCTAAAAGTGAAGTAATATTTGACTTCATTAAGCAAAATGAATACGAAGAATTTTTTGACATTATTAAGAATTATAAATTACATGCAAATATTGATGATAATATTAAAAGTGTTTTTGAAGATGTAAGTGATTTTGCTAAAGCTTGTGGAATTGAAGGAGATTTAATTGGTGAGGATAGAAAAATCATTAAAATTATTTTGATTGTTATCTATAAATTAAAAAGAAGTAATAATTATCATATTGAATTAAATCACAAAATGGGAATTCCACTAGGGATTAATTTAGATGAAACAATTATAAAGCATTTTAATAATGAAGCTGAAAAAGAAATATTTCTTGCCGCTTTAAGATATTATCGTTTTAATTTGAAGGATGCAAGTGATGAATTGAAGGCCGACAAAGATGTGGTTCTTGCTGTTGTTGAAATTGCTGGTACTGCTTTGGAATTTGCAAGCGATGAATTAAAGGCAGATAAAGAAGTTGTTCTAACAGCTGTTAAAAATGATGGTACGGCTTTGGAATTTGTAAGCGATGAACTAAAGGCAGATAAGGAAGTTATTATAAGTGCGATAAAAAACAACATCAATTCGCTAAATTTTGTACTTGGGTGGACAGTTGAAAAAGATATAGTTATTGAAGTTTTATCTATAAAAGGATTGAAATTAGCATTTGTAAGCGATGAATTTAAAAAAGATAAAGAAGTTGTATTAGCAGCGGTAAATCAAGACGGAGAATCATTGGTATTTGCAAGTGATAAATTAAAGGCTGACAAAGAAGTGGTACTTGCTGCTGTAAAAAATAAAGGCACTGCTTTGCAATTTACAAGCGATAAGTTTAAGTCAGACAAAGAAGTGGTAATTGCTTCTGTAAAAAATATCGGTGATGCTTTGGAATTTGCATGTGATAAACTAAAGGCAGATAAGGAAGTTGTAATGAATGCCGTAAATCAGGATGGATGGTCATTGAAATATGCAAGCGATGAACTAAAGGCAGATAAGGAAGTTGTTATATGTTCGATAAAAAACAATATCAGTTCACTCAATTTTGTAAAAAGGTGGAGGTTTGACAAAGAAATAGTAATTGAAGTTTTAATCATTAAAAGAGAGTATTTAGCACTTGTAAGTGACGATTTAAAAAAAGATAAAGATGTTGTATTAGTTGCAGTAAAACAAGAAGGAGAATTATTGCAATACGCTAGTGATGAATTGCAATCAGACAGGACAGTAGTTCTTGCTGCTGTAAATAATAATGGTAATGCTTTACAGTACGCAAATAAAGTATTACGATCAGATAGAGAAATTGTATTAAAGGCACTAGAAAACCAAGGTTCAGCCTTGGCTTGGGCAAGCGAAGAATTAAGAAACGATAGATTTGTTTTTGAGACTGCATTATCATTTAGGGCTGGGGAAGATTTTGATTATTCTATAGCAGGAGATTCTATAATTGAGGATAGTGCGTATTTAACCCAAATTTTGGAATCATATCCTTGGGCTGATATCATAGACACAGATCACGATTATTGATTTTTTTAATTATAAAATTATAACCAATGACTCTTTTACAGTATTCAAAAACGCAATTTTTTAATGATTTAAAATTACTTCAGTTTTCCAAACCGAATGATATCATTCTCAAACACAATCCGTATTTCAATGAAAGAACAGTGTTTTTTGGTGGTCGTGAATGGAGTAATTTCAACCAAGACATCAATCATGTCTCTGATACAAACAAAGGGTATTTCTGTATCTGCCTATTTTCAATGGTATCAGCTGACCAAAATATTCAAAGACATTTTACAAATCTAATTGATAGATGGGATGAAAAATTTAAATACCCCAAATTCGGAGATAATGGATTTGGTAGGCCCAATGAAAAAGTAAAATATTTATTACAGATTCCTGAACAAAATGGCGTTGATTTTGATGGCATTTCTGATACAGAAATACAGGAATACTTTTGCGCTCATTATCAAAATGGAAGAATCATTTTAGATGAAAATGTAGAACGTTTTTTTAATATAATGTTAGAGGATGTTGATTTTAATTTTGAGTCAAACATATTTTCAAGATTCAGAAGAATAATGATTGAATCGATCAATGAGAATAGGTGTAGATAATTTCTTTAGAATTTTAAGTTATTATTTCAGCTCTACATATAAAAATATTGGTCATCTCAAATATGTATGAATTCTAAATTACCTTGTTTTGATGTTCAAAATTTAAACTTTAAATACTACCGTAATTATAATTAATTCTATTTGTATAGTTTTAACTTTAATAAATTAAATAATTATAACATAAAAAACTAAAAAAAATGATGTACGATAAAATTATAAAATTTATCAAATCAAATGAGTTTAAGAGAAGGATAGGGTGTCTAGATAGATTTCAGAATGAAGAACAGTTAATCAACCTTATGAATTATAGCGTAAAAAGTGAATACTATGGGAACCCAGACCTAAGAAGTGTAATAAATGACTTGTTTTCTATTTCGGCAAATTATATTGAAAATGCTGATTATAATAATATGTTTTACATCAAAGTTGCAATACTTATTTTTTGCCGATGTAAAAATAGCAATGCTGAAATAGGGAAAGTTGAATTTGAAGATGCAATAAACACATTTAAAAAAATAGAATTTCATGATGAGATAAACACTTTAAGTTGGGAAATAAAGCTTATGAGAAAAAGTGTTATGAAAGAGGAAAGAAATTTTCGATTCTATTACGGAGATAAAGAGGTTGCGTTTAAAATACTTAAATTGAATATTCCCAAACCTGGAGATATTATTGAAATTAACTATGATATTGATGATGAAATATTGGAATATTTATTAGAATTATTTGAAATTGAAAAATATGATATAGAGTACGATAAAACACAATTTTTCAAATATAAAGTTGAATCAGTTATAACCCGAATAAGCACTGATCATGATGGAGAGGATGATGCAGAATATATTGTAAATGTTATGCCAGTAATTTAGGATTGTTGACTAGTTGTAATTTGATAGTTTATACGGGTAATCCACTGGCTTAATAATTTAATTTTGAATCAAACATATTTTCAAGTTTCAGGAGAATTAAGATTGACTCAATCAATGAGAATAGGTGTTTATGATTTTTTCATTTCTAGATTTTTTAGATTTTATTGAATCGATAATATTTTAAGTCAAATTAACAATGGAAATAATTACCAGAAAAATAACTGAAGAGGAAATTGAAGTTTATATCAATTTACTGATGTCGAAAATTGATAGTTGGCATTATTTTGCAGGTCCTTGCCTTTCTTCAAATAAAGAATGGTATGATGAGGACGCTGCTCCACAGATTGTTGATGAACTCAAATGTTTATATGCAGACAATTCAAATTTCAAATTACTACAATCTAAATTGGTTGAACTTGGTTTGATTCCTGATGATATTATAATTGTAATAGATAATGGGATTTCGAGTACACTACCTATTTACACTTCAATAGAAACTATTTGTTATGAAGAAACCGGTTCTGTTTTAGCAAAAGCTTTCTTTGGAAATGAAACTCATTTGTTGAATAATTATGGAGAGATTTTGTATGAAAATTATTATGATGAACTTGAATTGGGGATTGGTAATTTATTAATGATACGAATTAATGAATATTATGATACTCAGTTCGAGCATAGATTTCCTAATTACCCATATGAAATATTTAATTACAGTTCCCAATTTCTCAAAGATAGAAAGATTGAGTTCAAAACAGAGCCAAATACAAAATATTATATAATAGCACATCCAGGATATTATCGTAAAGATGAAATTATCGGGAATGGTGATGTTTTTGTTTTTGAAAATCTTCCTTTAGGGAAATATTCTGTAAAAAAATATTTGGAATCTGAAGATGATTCAAGTCCTTTTGGGGGCAATAAAACTGAAACAGTTTTAGAAAAATCAATCGGTGAAACTTCTCAGAATTTTAAAGATTTTACATACAATTATGAAATTTTCCCTTCAACTAATAATTATGAAAAATATCGTTTAAAATTACTTGAAATTTATAATTCTAGCCATCATAAAGAAGAAGTCATAAAAGAATTGCTTGCTTTCTCCTCTGATAGTAAAGACTTGTTTTCTATATTTCCATACT
>Ga0114959_10001509_pt1 | contig 20228 bp, 17 predicted proteins | sample C_130625_EF_Meta_FD_87317 | JGI IMG/M metagenome (GOLD analysis project Ga0114959, IMG submission 87317) | Freshwater microbial communities from Lake Croche, Canada to study carbon cycling - C_130625_EF_MetaG | ecosystem: Environmental > Aquatic > Freshwater > Lake | place: Lake Croche, Canada... | reverse complement strand
GGACCTCTAATTCGTTGATGTTCTCGCCCCGTTCCCAGAAGGCGCGATACAAGATTTCGATATATTCGTCACCCACGCCCACCGACTTGGCAAATTCGGCGGCTTGATGGGCGTTGAAAGAGCGGATACGGGAGGGGCGCTTTACGTTGGGCAACTGGATTCCGTCGGCGTAGAGGATGAAGTCTAATCGGCTGGGCACCGGGGGCCGGTTGGCGGGCGGAGGGGGCGCTGGGGTTGATTCTGGCCACTCGAGATTTTCGGGCCAAAGCTCATAGGATTTCCACTCGACATGCACCTCAAACTCCGCTTCCAGACGCTTCTTCTGCAAGAGCGCTACATAGCACCACGGACAGATGAAGTCGTGGGCGACGGGTACGGTTATTGCCATGCTCCCATTAATCCCCGGTCGATGGTCAGGTCGAGGCACCGTTATTGTGTTAAGCCTAACAATCGTAGGCTGCACGGGGCAAAACATGGCGGGAAGTTGGCGCGGGGCCCTACCCTGGCGAAACGGTGAGGATTGCCGCATTCGAATGGTGCCCGAAGGAAAGTTTGATGTGAGTTGTCGAGATCGGGTCTCGGGCCGAACGGACGCGTGGGTGGGAACTGGTAGCTATTCCAATGCGGAAGGACGCCTGCGATTTCAGTTTTCGGCGCTAGCCGAACGCGGCGTCCCTCAACGGTTACCGTTGCCCGAACTTTCCATGGCATACGAAGGAAGAGGCAACACGATGGTAGTACGGCAGTCCAACTTCGAGAGTCGCTGGCAGCGACTCTGGCGGTAGGCGCCGTTACTACTTGGCGAGGACGCCTTTCGCCCAATCACCGAGTTTTCGCAGGGCGACCGCTTGTTCCGCCGACGCTTCCTTGTGGGTGAAATCTAGCCCATGACCCATGCTCGGGACGTACACCACCTCGACTGGCACACCTAGGGCACGCAACCGAGCCGCCGGACCTTCCACGTGTGGTTTGGGAACCCAAGGATCTTTCTCTCCATGCAGGAAAAATACGGGAGGCGTGGTGGCAGATACGAAATTGATGGGACTGAAATCCTTGATCCCCCGGGGATAGTTGGGCCCCAGCGTTTTCTGTACGATTTGGTAACTCTCGCCGGTGGGGGTCATCGGGATAGAAAGATCGACAAGAGGCGAGATGAGGCCAACCGCCTGGACCCGTGACTTCTCTGATCCGTGAACGGCTAACCAGAGCGAAAGGTGGGCTCCGGCACTTTCTCCGGCCGCCGCCACCCGGTCGGCCTTCAGGTTGAGTTCTTTAGCGTGCGCGCGCAGATAGGAAACGGCCGCCTCCACGTCATCCCTCTGAGCCGGCCAACGGTTTTCGGGTGCCAGTCGGTAGTCGATGCTCGCGACGGCGAGTCCGCACCCGAGCAGGTTGGTCGCGTGGGCAGCGAGTTGTTGCCGATTTCCACTCACCCAACCACCACCGTGGATGAGGACGAGCAGCGGAAACGGACCTTGCCCGATCGGGGTGTAAAGGTCGAGTAGTAGCGGACTGGAGGCGCGTTTAACGTAGGTGAGCGTTTGCATGCGAACGGGACGGGGAGGGAGTTTACGCCCAAGGTCGGGGCCGGGGGCTGGGGCAGAAGGCGGCGGCGATTGGCAACCTACCGCCAAGATTCCAGCGACCCCAATCGCGATCGAATAAATGAACTTGCGCATGCTTTCCCTTTAGATCTTCGGTTTTGACTAGGGAGGCGGTTGGCTTCCCTTGCCCATGGCCCCCATCATGGCACCGAGACTGGCAAATGGCGATTTTTTGATCTCCTCAATTCGGGCATCGATGAGTTTTTGCATATCGGCCGGATACTTGCCGAATTCGATTAAAGCCGCATTCTTCGGAATGGTCTGATCGGTCAGTGACTGGCGAACGGACAGGCCATCGGCGAACATGAATGTGAATTCGTAGATCGTACGTTCACCCCGCAGCATCTTTGGCATTTTGGGCATCGAGGTCGCGAGCGCGGAGGCAAACTCCTTCTGGCTCATCATAAATTGCATCATCGCCATTTCATCCAGTCCCGCCGTACCCAATCCGAGTTCGGATTCCTGACCCTGCGGTATAGCCAGGCATGGCTCCTTAGAAATCGCAACCGTCACCGTGGCATCGTTGGGCAACCCGTTCGGCAAAGCTTCGGTTGGTTCGTCCTTGTAGTCGACTCCGCCTCCGGGCATAAACATGGACATCATGTCGGCGTAGGCGAACTTCGACCGGGGCCGGCCGCGATCGGCCCGTAGTGACGACGGAGCACCGTACACCATGCTTACCACCGGTCGGTTATCGAAGGATCCCAGCGGAAGGGTTTCGCCCGCCGCCAACCGCTGACCCACCAGCGGATTGATGCGGTGGTAGAACCGCAGGAGATCCCATGAGGTTTGCCCAGTAATGCCGTTGGTGCCGACATTGGGTAAGAACGCCCTCAGGTAGGCAGTGAATATGGTTCCGGTCCGGTTATCGGGATTTACCGCGGCGAACGCCGCGAGTTCGTTTAGGCTTACATTGCCTTCGGGGGATGCCCCCTTGAGCAGTTTTGCGAACGCGGCCCGGTCGGTGCGCAGTGCTCGGGACGTATCTTCGTCGGCGGGCCGGATGAGAAGGTAGTCAGTACTGGGTTCTAACGTATAGTCCGACCCAGTTTCAACGGATTTTTTCACCTGCTCGACGGTCATCTTCTGGTTGATGAGACCCGCCAAAAATCCTCCGGCTTCGTCGGTAAGGCAAGCGATGATCGGCTTTTTCTCACTTCTGGCGTAGGCTAAAAACTCATCTGTGGCCGAAAGTGATAGCGGATCGTTATTCACTACATCCAATATTCGTGCCTTCACCGCGGGGTCAATTGGCTTTGGCTTGGTAACTTTCCCGGATTCGAAGCTCGGCCTCAGGCTGGCAAACGCGAGGGAATCGGCGCTGTAGGTGACTGGGGTCGTTTTTGCGGCAACCGGAGCGCCCTTGCCGGTGATTTCGGTGGCGGCCTCCTGCATCCCGGCCAACCACCCGGAATCAAGCGTGGTGTTGGCGGAGCCAACAATCAATCCTTTCTGGTCGTACAGCCGAAGTTCTGCCGATTGACCACCAAACATCGTTTGTTCTGAGATCACCAGGATGGCTTTGCTGTAGCCGTAGATCGGTCGATTTTGGCGCGCCATCATCTCCTTAATTTCCGGGGTCATGAAGGCGGCCATCCCGGGTGAATCAGCATCATTCGTCGCAGGCGTCGGACTGACCGTGGAGTTGTGCTCTTTGATGAACGCCGCGATGTAGTTGGCAGCAGAACCGGGCATCGCGATCTGCATACGGGTGGGATGGCTGCTGAAAACCAGCCGTTCACCATGTTGCATCCGGGCTATCGGGCGCAAGTCCATATCCAGCAGAATGCGAGGGACCACCAGCATGCTGGCCGGAAGTTGAATGGAATCGTCCGCTTGCTCGACGGCGTCCGGCTTGGTTCCGACAGGCGCGGGCGGGGCGGCCGGCGTGGCCTCCGGATGAATTTGTGCCGTGAGAGCCGACCGCAGACTTTTAACTTTCTTATCGAGAGCAGCACGCGATCTCTGCGTACGCAGTTCCGAATCCATGACCAGCCGGAAGCCGCCGCTACTAATTTTTTCCCACCGGCCCGCCGTTACCAGCGCTAACTGTTTCATGACTTCGTCGGTGGAACGATCCTGGACATCGACGAGTACGACTTCGTTTTGAAATTGTGAACCCGCCTCAAGGCGGACTTTGAAGTCGGCACTCCAATTTTCTAATAACCGTGGCACCCGTTCGGCCCGGCCTTGGTAGGTCATTTTTTCGGGCAGGGTTTGCGCGGATGCGGCACCGCTCAGAACGACCGCGAGGGTCACGCAGAAACCAATAGAAAGGGTACGGGTGGGAAACGTCCGCATAACGTCTACTTTACGATATTCCGAATAAAAAGGAGCGGCAAGGGGTACCCTTTCTATCTAAGTTGACCCGCACCCTTTACCTGAGCGATGGTGCCCGATTTTCGGGCCATGCATTGGGAGCCGAAGCTCCAACCGCCGGGGAGGTGGTGTTTAACACCGGCATGACCGGTTACCAAGAGATTTTAACGGATCCTAGCTATGCGGGGCAGATTGTTCTCCTCACATATCCGCTAATCGGCAATTACGGAATCAACGACGACGACTTTGAATCGGATCGGGTTCAGCCCACGGGACTCATTGTTCGAGAAGCGGAAGATATTCCGAGCAACTGGCGGGCGACCAAGAGTCTGGACCGGTTCTTGAGGGAGCGCGGAACAACGGCTATCCAGGGAATTGACTCCCGCGCCCTCACGAAGCATATTCGTGACTCGGGCGTTTTGATGGGAGTCATTGCGGACTCGGATGAAGCGGCCCGAGCCGCTTTCGCGGCGGCAAAGAAATACGACGAGACGGATTTTGTGGAGCAGGTGACGACCGCGACGCCATACCGATGGGGTCGGCACGGAAAGCAGACGATCGATGAATCCGAGGAATCTGGCCGAGTGCGTTTGGCGGTGCTGGACTGCGGTCTGAAGCACAACATTTTGCGCCGGTTCTACCGATCGGGTTGCGCACCGATTGTTTTTCCGGCTAGTGCAACGGCCGACGAAATTTTAGCTGCGAACCCGGACGGGATCTTGCTGAGCCCAGGGCCCGGCGACCCAGCGCGTCTTCACGGAGCGGTGAAGACGGTACAGGATCTGCTGGGGCAGCGTCCGATGTTTGGTATCTGCCTGGGGAACCAGTTGCTGTGCCACGCGGTCGGCGGGACCACGTACAAGCTCAAATTCGGTCACCGAGGGTCTAACCACCCGGTGAAGGATTTACGTACGGGCAAGGTGACGATTACTTCGCAAAACCATGGTTACGCGGTGGATGCGAACTCCCTCCCGCCGGAGGCGACTGTTACGCAAATCAACCTAAATGACTCCACCGTGGAGGGGATTGAGGTGAAGGGTGCCGATGCACAGTCGATCCAGTATCACCCGGAAGCAGCGCCCGGACCGTGGGATTCTCGACCGTACTTTGCGGAGTTTGTCGAGCGCATCCGCGCGGCAGCCTAGTTTCGTTGCATGCGCTCACCGTCGCGATCCTGAGTGGCTCTTTGACGGTGAGTGGGGAACGGCGATGGTGCAGGTACGGCACGGTTCGACTAGGTGGCGGTTAATCATTTATCGGGGGCGGCGGGTACCCTACTCCTTTAATGAGTGATACCGTTCTTGTCCTTGGCTCCGGCCCGATTCGAATTGGACAAGGCATTGAGTTCGATTACTCATGCGTTCACTGCGTTTGGTCCCTGCGAAAAATGGGATACCGCGCGATCATCGTGAACAACAACCCGGAGACCGTCTCTACCGACTTCGACACCGGCGATGGCCTTTACTTTGAGCCGGTCACTTTGGAAGACACGCTGGACATTGTTGCCCACGAGAATCCGATTGGGGTGGTTTGTCAATTTGGCGGTCAGACTGCCATTAATTTGGCCGAAGGGCTGGATAAAGCGGGCGTAAAGGTGTTAGGGACTTCCCCGGCGTCGATTGCGGCGGCGGAAGATCGCGAACAGTTTGATGCGCTGTTGGAACGGCTGAACATTGCCCGACCGCGCGGCAAAGCGGTGAGATCCCTAGCCGAAGCGGCGGCCATTGCCGAAGAAGTGGGTTATCCCGTCCTGGTTCGCCCCAGTTTTGTGTTGGGTGGACGCGCGATGGAGATAGTGTTCTCCCCCGCCCAGTTGGAAGGCTTTTACCGGGAGGCGGAAGACGCAAACCCGGGACAACCGGTTCTGGTGGATAAGTATCTGAACGGTACGGAAGCCGAGGTGGACGTGATTTCGGACGGTACGGATACGTTAGTGCCGGGAATCATGGAGCATATTGAGCGCGCGGGGATTCACTCGGGCGACTCGATGGCGGTTTACCCCCCGGTATCGCTGAGTGCCGAAGTGCAGGCGGAGCTCACGGAAGCCGCCCGTCGCATTGCGATCGAGCTGGACGTACGGGGGCTGATGAATATTCAGTTCGTGGTTCAGGACGGAAAGATTTACGTTTTGGAAGTGAATCCGCGAGCTAGCCGCACCGTGCCTTACCTGAGCAAAATCACCCGCGTGGCAATGGTGGATCTGGCCACTCGATGCATGATGGGGGCGAAATTGGCCGAGCTTGGTTACACCAGCGGTCTGTGGAGCTCAATCGAGCGGCGGACTTTGACGCCAGAGGAAGTGAGTGCAGGGACGCCGGTAAGCCGATTCTTTGCGATTAAGGCCCCCGTGTTTAGTTTCCAGAAATTGGGCCGGGTGGAACCATCCCTAGGGCCCGAAATGAAATCTACGGGCGAGATTTTGGGGCTCGATCCAACCTACGCGGGCGCGCTGTATAAGGCGATGGTCGCCAGCGGGATTGTGTTCAAGGGCGACGGTGCGGTTTGCCTTTCGGTGCGAGAAGCCGACAAGGAGATGGCGCTGCAAATTGGCCGTGGTTTACAGGCCGAAGGACGGGCGATCATCGCCACTCCCGGCACGGCGGCTTTCCTTCGCGAAAATGGCGTGGAGTGCCGGATGGTCAACAAGATTCAAGCTGGATCTCCCAACTTGTTGGATTCGATCATGCAGGGTGAGATTAGCTTGATGATCAACACGCCCTCGCTGAATGAGACTCCCCAAAGCGAAGCGGCGCGAATCCGACGGGCGTGCATCGAAACGGGAGTGCCATGCGTGACGAGTATTGACACGGCGGTGGCACTGGTTCACGCCCTGGCGGTCTTCCGGGATCCTTCAGCGGCTACGTGTCTGCGGCTAGAAGAGTATTTCGAGGCCTAGTCGGTGAAGGTCGGAAGTTTCCAATCGCCGGTGGTTTATGCCAATCCGGAGGCAAACGTGGCTTATGCCCTAGACCGCCTAGAACGGACACCCGGGTTGGACCTGGCGGTCTTTCCGGAGGCGTTTTTGACGGGTTACGGGGCCGATAGCCGCGAAGCCGGGTTTGCCATGGCAATCCGGGATTTTTCCGTCTTGGCTCCACTGAAACAGTTTTCGAGGGATCACGGCACGGTGATCGTGGTGGGCGCCATTGTGGCGGAAAGCAACCACCTGCGAAACCGAGCGTTTGTGATTTCTCCGTCGGGCACCAGTTTTTACGACAAGACGCACTTGCCATTTTTAGGAGTGGATCGGTTTGTTACCGCGGGGGATCAATTGCGACAGTTTCCGGTGCACGAGGCGCGCTTGGGAGTTTTGATTTGCTACGATCAGCGCCCGCCGGAACCAACTCGCACGTTGGCCCTGGAAGGCATCGATATCCTGGCGTTGCCGACCAATTGGCCCGAAGGCGCCGAGACTTCGGCGGACTTTATCAGCATCGCCCGGGCGGCAGAAAATAAGATTTTTGTGGTGACCTGTAACCGGATCGGGACGGAAAGCGGTTTTCGTTTCATTGGTCGCAGCCGGATCATTGATCCTACTGGACGCATCCTGGCCCAAGCGGAAGCCGAAGAGACCGTATTGGTAGCCGAGATCGATGTGGCTCTGTCGCGACAGAAACGGACGGTTAACCGGCCGGGGGAATACGAAATTGACGTTATGGGCGAGCGACGGCCAAATTTGTACGGCGCGATTAAGAACGAATACGTTCCAATTCCGTCTAATGAGGGGTAACGAGTGGATCCCATGGATCACTTGTAAAATATCGGTATGAGAACTTTGTCGGGGGAGAGCAAGAAACCGTTCGCAGGTCGAAGGGCAAGCGGATTTGGCGTGGTGATTTCGACGGGGATTGCCGCGTTGGTGATCGGTTGCGGCGGGAGCGGCGATGGCGGTTCCACAGGACTCACCGCGACGGGCACTCTGGCTACCGGCACCACGACAACGGCTACCACCGCTACCGCCTCCACGACGTCCGCTACCACCAGTACGGGAACCACCACCACAGCCACGACATCTACCGGGACCACGGGCGGCGACCCAGGCGTGTTGCCGAAAAACAAGATCTTTTACGATGATCTAAAGGCGGATACGGTTGAGTACCGGTACATAGACCCGACCGGCGCAGGCGACACGCTTTACGCGTCCCTTCCCTTCCAGTTCAGCGGATTTTCTCCAAACCCCGTGGTGGCGAGCCAGTATTTCTTTGGTGCCCAAGCTTCGGCCGGTTCTAAGTGGAGGATCTACCGAAACTCGACGATTTCGCTGTCCGGAGCGACGAACCAAACTCCCAACGTGTCTTACGACTCGATTGACGGGCTTCAGGTAGCCAACAATGGAAAATTCCTGGTCTTTCTCGCCTCGAGTGCGGGTTCTGCCAGCCGGATGTACTACTTAGCGCTCACGACCCCACTACCGGATCCGGTTTTGGTGGATGATGCGGACCGATTCCACATTAGTCCTCTGAGTGACCAGGTGGTTTACAGCAAACCGGTGGGCGGGCACGGGGCGATTTTTACTCGACCATTGCCTACCGGGGCATCCACCAAAGTGATTGATGTAGAAGGAAAGGAGGACTTCGATCCTCAATTCAATAAGGATGCGAGCAAGATCGTATTCTCAAGTGATCGGAACGGTCCTCAGTTTGATCTTTACATCGCAAATGCGGACGGGACAAATGTGAAGCGATTGACCGATACCCCCGATGTAAGTGAGGCGGGGGCGAGCTTCAACGAAGCGGGCACTCAGATCGCCTACGTCGCCAGCGGAGCGACGACCTCGCTGAATCGATTGCCGCTAACGGGACCCACCGTCGTGCTGAAGGAATCGGCGGGACTGAGTGGAACGAGATGGACCGGGGCGGACGGTAAGGCGAAAGCGAGCGGTAGCAACTCGTTTAACGTGGGATTGACACCGAAGAAGCGAACCAAAACGGCTCCGAAACCCCTTGCCGACGCGAAACCTCGTTAACCGCCATCGCCTCTAACCATGGATTTCTCATTGTCAGAGGCGAACGTGTAGTCTTAGCGAAGGAGCGATGATCCGGGGATTTCCGGTAACGATCTCAGTTCGGACGGGACCAAGCCGAGATATTCCTTTACGGATTCCCGAAGACCTTGCGTCGTTCCGAACCCGCACTTCTGCGCAATGCTATCTACGGAGAGTTCGCTCACCAGCAGCATCTTGACCGCTGATTCGGTACGGCATCGGTCGACGAATTCGTGGAATCCGTAACCGACGATGCTCTTGAAAATTCGTGAGAAGTGGAACGGAGAGTAGCCAGCGCGATCGGATGCTTCTCGCAAAGGCCAAGAACCAGCGGGATTCTCTCGAACGCTGGCAATGAGTTCGCTCATCGATTCCGGCATATTAACGGGAAGCGATGCGAGTTGCATTTCGTCGGATCCGGTCATCAGCTTGCCGACGCACTCGTAGATAACCGAGAAAACTTCGAGCTCAGTGACCGCAGATTCCCGGGCGGTGGTTTGTTTAAGACGATCGATTGCCCCGAGAAAATGGGGATTGATCGGCTTGACGCCGAGCGTTCGGGATTCCCCTTTAGCGTTCTTGGGCGCGTGACGACCGGTCATCCACTCCTCCAGCATGAGGGTGTTGCGGCCAGACCAGGACAAAACGATCGTTTCGTGCTCGCCGCGAGCGGCTTGAATCAGCAACCGCGCGTTGCGAACGTAAACCAGACTTTGCGGTGGAATGAGAGTTAATCGCCCCAGCATTCCGGTGCGGGCAATCAGGGTTCCCTTGAGGTTAACCGCCAGAAGATTCGACCCGAGCGGCACTTCTAACGTCCCCATTGAAGTTTTTCCTGCCGTCCCCGTGTAGAGGTCGTGCCGGATGTTGTTCATTCCGAAGGCGTCTGTTCTCTGGAACCACGTTCCTTGGGAGCCACAGTCAAAACTCAAAGAGACGTATTGATCCACCGATTCCGTTCGCACCGCCATTAAACTTCCTAGCACATTACCAAGTTTCTATCTACCTGGTCAACGAGATAACAGCGTAGCACAAGATTTTTGGGTATCACGTTGTGGTGACCAAGGAATTTGACGTCGCAATTATTGGCGCGACGGGTGCAGTTGGCGCGGAGTTTGTTGATTTGTTCGCAAAAAGACAATTTCCCATCAAGAATTTACGTCTCTTAGCAAGTCCGCGATCGGTTGGGAAGCAGATTGAATTTCAAGAAGAAATCATCACCGTTGCGGAAGCGGACATAAATTCGGTTAAAGGCGCCGATATCGTCTTCTTTTCTGCAGGAGCGGAGCGTTCGCGTCGGCTGGCCCCGGGGGCGGTGGAGCAGGGATCACTGGTTATTGACAATTCAAGCGCATTTCGAATGGATCCGACGGTGCCGCTGGTGGTGCCCGAGGTGAATCTCGACACGTTGACCCCAGGTACCCGATTGATTTCGGTGCCGAACTGCACCGCCATCATTCTGGTGGTTGCCGTGAACCCCCTGCGATCGCTGGGAGCCATTGACCGATTGATCGTGAGCGCGTACCAGAGCGCGAGTGGTGGCGGCGCGGCTGTGATGGACTACCTGGAATCCGATACTCGGGCATTTCTGGATGGATCCACTCGGCCCACCAAGCCTGGTCTCCCTCCGTACGCTTTCAATCTCTTTAGCCACAACACGCCGGTTGGAGAGAATGGCTACAACGAGGAAGAACAGAAAGTTATTGAGGAGAGCCGAAAGATTCTGGGAATGCCATCGCTGAAAGTCAACGTCACGTGCGTGCGAGTGCCGGTATTGCGCGCTCATACGGAGACGGTAACCGTAGAGTTCGCGGGTCCCGCACCATCGGTCGAAGCGGTTCGAGCCTGCCTGGCGGCAGCCCCAGGGGTTCGCGTCGTGGATGATCGGGAGGCAAACCACTTCCCTACGCCGGCGGAAGCCAGTGGCCAGGGCGACGTGCTGGTGGGTCGAATTCGACAAGATCTTAGTAATCCCAACGCGATCAGCATGTTGATCGCGGGAGATCAACTGCTAAAAGGGGCAGCCTTGAACGCGGTTCAGATTGCCGAAGCGTATCTCGCCAAGTTTCCCGACGGAAAGTAACTTGGAATTCGGAAGGCAGTTAGTTCTGCTTTCCGACGGCCATCTCAATCTTCTTCTCCGTCCCGGGCTTGGTACCAGGAAAGAATCGATGGATATCGATGAACACAACCGAGATATAGAGGAGAATGACAAAGGCGAATCCGGCCGTACCGATCGCATTTTGAACTCCGATACTCAGTCGCCTTCCCCCGCGCAACATTTCGGCCACCGCTACGGCCATTTGGCCACCATCGAGCGGAAAAACGGGGAGTAGGTTCATGATTCCGAGCGAAATGCTCAGGAATCCGGCCATCAACACCACCTGGGAAAAGCCGGACTGTACGGCCTGAGCGGTGTACACCACCATAGAGGCCGGTCCGCCAACCTGATCAGAAAACGTCTGCGGGTGCCGGAAAATTTTTGTGAGACCCTCCACGGCGCGACCGGGCGTTTGAACGGCCTCGAAGAACGCCTCTCCAAACGACAGTAGCCGACGCGGAGCCGCCGGAATCACCCCGATTCGAGCCTGAATTTTGGTTTCGCCCGTCGGCATCATGTCGGGGCCAAGCACCGGGCTCGGAACCGGACCCGCCTTGGGAGTAACGGTAAAGGTCATCGGCTTCCCTTCCCGCTCCACTGCAAATTGTAGTGGCTTCCCGTCGCTAACCCTTACAATTTTGATCAGGTCGTAAAAATGGACGATCGCGGTGCCATCAATGCTAATGACGCGGTCATCGGGTCGCAGGCCGGCTTTGTAGCCAGGCTCATCCTTCGCCATGCTTCCAATTACCGGAGCATCAACGTCACGAATCCCCTCGGCCATGTAGACCGATAGCAACAGGAGCACGCCCGCAATAATGCTGAAGGCTGGCCCGGCCAGGAGGACCAGAAACCGTTGCCAAACGGGCTTGCTGTAGAGGCCACCCGGAACCTGCGTCTCGCTTCCGTCATCCTGCGGCAACATGCCTTTGATGCGGACAAAGCCACCGAGCGGCCACGGGCGAAAGGTGAAAACGGTGGTTTCGCGCATGACGCGTCCGGAAGGAGCTTCTCTCACTTCAACCTCGCGCATGGCGACCCCGCCTTCCAGACTGCTGCCGCCGGATTCGATCATGGTATGCCCCAGCGGCGTGGTATCACCGGCTGGTAGCGGAATATCGTAGGATCGTTTCCCCCAGGTCCAAATGGGTTTCTTCCCAAACCCGATGGAAAACTCCTCGACCCCCATGCCAAAAAGTCGAGCGAAAAGGTAGTGCCCTAGTTCGTGGGCGGCAACCAGGATCGCGATGAGGACTAAGAAGACAACGCCGTACCAGATGTATTCCGGCAGGTGGGTAAAGAAAGTGCTTAGATTCATCAGCGAGGTTGGGGCGTCGGGCTGACTAAGCAGCTAGCGACATTTTTTGGAGCCGTTCTCGAACGACGGCGCGCGTCTCTATATCAACGTCCAAAACGGTCTCTAACGTTGCCGGTACGGACGAATGGCTTTCGATAATTTTTTGGACCGTCTCGGAAATCTCAAGGAATCCGATTTGCCCTCGCAAAAATGCGTTGGCCGCCTCTTCGTTCGCCGCGTTTAGGGCACAGGGCATCGTGCCGCCGATTCGGGCCGCTTCGCGAGCGTAGTGAATACTCGGAAACGTCAGCTCGTCGGGGGATTCGAAGGTGAGCGTTGGCGAATCGATCGGATTCCATCGGCGCAACCCGCTCGCCGGACGCTCGGGGTACGCCAACGCGTACAGAATGGGAAGCCGCATATCTGGCCAGCCCATTTGCCCGATTACGCTTCCATCCGTAAACTCGACGAAGCTGTGGACGACGCTCTGCGGGTGGACCACCACATCGATCTGATCCACCGGCATTCCGAACAGCCACTGGGCTTCAATCAGCTCCAATCCTTTGTTCATCAGGGTCGCGCTGTCGATAGTGATCTTGCCGCCCATCTGCCAGGTTGGATGATTGAGAGCGGCTTCGGGCGTGATCCGTGCCAGGTCGGCCCTCTCTCGGTTTCGGAAAGGGCCACCGCTAGCCGTAAGTATTAGGCGAGAAACTTGATCTTTTCGGTAGCCCTGGAGGCACTGGAAAATGGCACTGTGCTCGCTGTCAATCGGGGTAAGGGAGATCTTCTTTTGCCGTATGAGAGGCATGACCACCTCTCCCGCCGCGACCAGAACCTCCTTGCTCGCCAGCGCGATTGCTTTCCCGGCATCGATCGCCGCAAGGGTCGGCAACAGTCCAATCACGCCCGCGACCGCTATTACCACCAGATCGACGTCGGGCCGCCGGACCAAGTCGAGAATCGCGTCCATTCCACTGGGAATTCCTTCCGAGTTGGACTCAAATAGGGCAATTTGAGCGATACCAAATCGAGCGGCTTGCTCTTTTAATTTGGATGAATTCTGACCGGCGGCCAGGCCTACCAGCTGAAACAGCTCTGGATGACGTTCAATCACGTCGAGGGTTTGGGTTCCGATACTTCCGGTAGAACCCAAAACGACGACTCGTTTCCCCATCCCCTCTAGTTTAACCGTTTGCCTCCCGTTCCGTTGTTCGGTCCCACTCATTGGCCCAGGTGCGCTTTAGAATCGGCACCCTACACCCACCGTTAGGTAGGTGATTGTGGCGGCGTTGAACACCTTATCGTTATCCGCTCCGCCGTCGAGAGCCCTCAAACCAAAGGCTAAAGTCGTTCCGGGCGTTACGGCGTAGTTGAGGTACAGACCCAAATCCAAAGCTCTTCCCATGGGAACGGCAAAGCCGTCAAAGTCGAACATAAAGCTCCACCGGGTGCCGAGGGAACGCTCTCCACTCGCGTAAAACAACGGCACTACGCCCACGTCGTCATAGTGGGATGAGGCACCGGCTTGCGACAGACCCACGCTGGCATCGCGAACTTTTAGCGTCAAACCCAGCCGCAGTTTCCATCGCTCGTCGATTCCGCGGGGAGACGACCAGTAGCTGACGCGATAGGAGTTGAACTTATAGGAGGCGCGGGTATCGACGCCGGCCGCAAATGTCGTGCCGTTGAAATTTGTGCTGGTAGCCAATTGCCCGGTGCCCGAGTAACTGAGCGGGGCGTACAGAACTCGGAAACCGCGCTTATCACTCACTTCCCGAATGTAATTGAGGCGGAAAAACGCGCGAGGCCCAGAACCAGCCAGGGATTTGAAGTCAACCTGGGTGCCGCCGGACGGAATCCGGATTTCGTTTTTGGCGACCCAGTATCCGCCGCCTTCGATCCACAGTTGCTGGTCAAAATCTGGAATGATCACGGTTGGCGTTACTACGTGCAATTGGGTTCCTCGGTTTCCACGTGCCCAAACCCTGGTGACGGCAAACGCGCTACCTGGTATTTTTACTGGGTTTTTCGTGACATTTGGGGTCACGAAAAAAGTGTTGTAAAGTTGAATCCGTTATCGGAATGTTACGGCGTTCCGACAATCTTTTCGAGGCTTTAATTTAGCCATGCTTAGATCTACAAAAGCCTTCACACTCATCGAACTCTTGGTGGTGATCGCAATCATTGCGATCCTTGCCGCGATCCTCTTCCCGGTTTTTGCCCAGGCGAAAGCCAGAGCTAAGGCGACGGCGTCGCTCAGCAACTGTAAGCAGATCGGCACTGCCTCCATCATCTATTCCACCGACTTCGATGACTATGCTGTGCTTAGCCAAAGCTATTCGCAGACGGCGAGCAAGTACAGCTCCCCGGTAGCTGGCAATCACATCACCCTTTGGACGGCGCTGGTTCAGCCCTACATGAAGAGCTTTGACCTGATTGACGACCCCGCAGGACCAAAGTGGCGCGTACGAACCGAGCGCAGCTGGACCGCAGACCAGAGCCACGCCGCCATGCCGGGCTTTGGCTACAACAGTTACGTTTTCTGCCCGCTACCTATGGATCCGTTCCCGCCGGTTGACTACAAGCCGGTGAGCATCACATCGATTGGCAACCCGGCCGAGACAGTGTCCCAAGCCGCGAGCATGGTTCAGTACGTTGACAGTACCTACGGCTTCTACTGGCAGTTAGGCGCTAAAGTTGGCTGGATCAGTTGGGGCAACATTGACGGTCCATACAGCGGCGTCGAGTTCAAGAACTGGAACGGCGGCGGCTGGGGCAACAACTACAACTGGACGACATTGATCGAAGCCAAGGCCGACGACACCAACGGTAGCCGATCGGGCGGTGTTTCCCAACGCGTCACTCGCCAGGGTGTCTTCAACTTTGCCGACAGCCACGCGAAGCGCATGTCTCTCAGCCGAGCCGCGGCCGGAACCGACTGGACGCCGGATAGCGACAACTATGCCATCAAGATGCTCGACGAATCCAAGTACATTTGGGACGACAAGTGATTCGTAAGTTTGGCATTATTGGCGGATTGGGGGTCCTGCTAACGATCTCGTTAGCAGGGTGCTCTCAGGGAGATAGCGACCAGACCCCGATGGCAAAAGATCCACCGGTGACGGCGGAGCAGGCGCGGGATCGGTTGAATAACTCGAAGATTCCCGATGCGGCAAAGCGGGTGATGGGGGGCAATATCAAAGATCCCGTCAAACAGGGATCTCAGCAGTAATCTGCCAAAACGAGGCCCCTTCCGATTTGTCGGAAGGGGCTATTTTTGTCTCTAGTCCTTGTAGGCAGAACTTACGGTTATGTGACGGGGCGGTTCTCAACCAGACGTGAAGTGGGTAGTACACTGCGCCGGATGGATTTATCAGGTGCCGAAATGGTCCGGCTTCAGGGGGAACTTGCTTCCGTACGCGCGATCTACTTCGACCTCGACGATACGCTCTGTGCCTACTGGAATGCCAGTAAGGCGGCCCTCCACGCAACTTTCGACCAGCACCTGGGGGATCGTCATGCCCCAGCGGATATGGTGAACCATTGGGCAGAAACCTACCGCGAATTTGCACCATTGATCAAGTCGGACGCCTGGTACCCGCTCTACTTAGTCAGTGGCGATCCCACCCGGAAAGAGCATATGCGGCGAACCATCGCCCGCATCGGATTGGAAGACGACGCGCTGGCGGCCACGTTATCGGCGACCTACCGCATCGAACGAAATACCCGGTTAGAGCTTTTCCCGGACGCCTTGGCGACCCTGACGACGCTTCATCGCCACTTCCCATTGGGAGTGATGACAAACGGACCGGCCGATATTCAACGGGAAGAGCTTCGCCAACTTGGGATCACGAGCTTTTTCTCTCACTTCTTCATTGAGGGTGAAGTGGGGGTGGGAAAGCCGGCGATGACCGTATTTGAGCAGGCCCAGTCGGCGGTTGGTCTGGCCCCCGAAGAAATTTTAATGGTCGGAAACAGCTTTGGTCACGACATTCGGCCCGCCATCACGGCTGGCTGGAAAACCATTTGGCTGCGCCGAGATTCTGACGTACCACCGAGCGCGCGACCCGGAACCTTGCCGGAAATGCCTCCGGTGGACAGTCCGCAACCGACCGCCATTCTGGGTGAATTGGCTCCCCTCATCCAATTGCTGGCGCGGTAAAGACCTAGCCCAATCGTCGGTACAACACGTAGCTATCGATGATTGGACCAAAGCTGGCGACAAGAATTGCCGCAATCCCGATGATAGGCCACGGGGTGAGAATCGCGAAGAATAGCGTTGCGATGCCCCCAAACAGAAAGTAACGGGCGGCGCGGCGGTGGGTTTCTCGCCAAACGACGTCGCTGCTCAACGTCCACGGAGTGCGGATTCCCGCGTAGAAGTTCGGCTTCAAGTCGGCCATGATCGGCCCCATCGCGGCGAACACTAAGCCGAGGGCAGCAAAGATAGGACGGGTTGGATCGGAGGCCGGTCCCATCGCCGCGTTGATGATAATGACCACCATTGCGCTCATGAGAAAGCTTATGAGGGTCATCAACTTGAGAAATGCGGGATCGCCGGTGCGGATCGGCTTCTCTTTCGGCGAAATGAGCGGGAGGGCAATGCTCAGAATCGGGGTTAACAGTCCTAGCCCAATTCCCAGCCAAAGCATCGTGTTTCGGCTACCGTACGCATCGGGCTTGCCATCAATCCCCCAGTGAGTGGGGATGACCGTGGGCATATTTTGCACGGCAACCACCGTAAAGAGCACCGTGAGCAACCCAACAGCGAGTTGAAGAGCCACGACATTTCGGTATGTCACGTTAAGATTGTAATCTCATGATCGTAATTTTGGTGAGACCGTTGGCCCAAATGATCACGATTTCAGGATATCCAGTGATGCCTGGTCGGTCCAATCGAGAGATATTGGCGTCACGCTGACGTACCCATCCATGATTGCCGCGACGTCGGTGCCCGGCGCGTGGTCGGTGAGAACCGCCGTTCCGCCTTGCCAGTAATACGGTCGACCCCAGGGGTCTTCTCGCATTTCTACTCGATCCCTATAGATTCGCTTGCCCATCGTTGTATATTTGTGACCGATGGGCTCTTGATTTGGAACGTTCACGTTCCAGAAACTGAGGGAAGGGAGAGGATGCGCGACCAGTTCGGCAAGATTTTCGCCGAGCCAAGATTCAGCCAGGGTGTAATCGATGGGCTGACCGTAATCGAGCAGAGCCATCGAGATGGAGATACTGCGGATCCCATTGATGGTTCCCTCCATAGCGCCGGCCGCGGTGCCGCTGTAGGTGATATCGAATCCGAGATTGGGACCGTTGTTGATGCCGCTTAGCACCAGATCGCAACCATCGGGAAAGGCGATGGTAAGCCCAACGTTTACGCAGTCGACCGGTAGTCCGTTGACTTCGTAGCCTTTGGCGCCAGGATAAGAAACCGAGTTCACGCGGAGTGGCTCGCGCATCGTCATGGCGTGGGAGCAGGCCGATCTTTCACGATCGGGCGCGACAACGACCACTTCACCAAACCGAACGGCCGCATTGACCAATGCACGGAGACCTGGGGCGTGGATTCCGTCGTCGTTCGTGATCAGAATCCGCATGCGTTACTTGATCCCCGCGAGGGCAGGTTGCGTTTGCCCCGCTTGCGGAAGCGCCGGCATCCGGGTCATCTTCTTGCGGAGTCGCTCCGGAATGGGGATGGGGTAGTTGTTGCTGAAACAGGCATCGCAGAATCCCCGATCGGGTTTTCCAACCGCCAGGTGAGCCTGTTCCAAGCTAAGGAAACCGAGGGAATCGGCGCTAATGTGGGCGCAGATCTCATCATCCGTTTTGAGGGCGGCAATGAGTTTTCGACGTACGCTCATGTCGATCCCGTAGTAGCAAGGCCATTCAATACGCGGCGCGGTGATACGAACGTGGACCTCGGTGGCTCCGTAGTCTTTTAGCAGCTTGACGATCTCGCCGGTGGTGTTTCCGCGAACAATGCTGTCATCGACCAGGACGATGCGCTTCCCTTCGATGTTGTCTTCCAGCGGAGATAGCTTCATGCGGACGCCGAGTTTTCGCATCTCGTCATCGGGCTCGATGAATGTGCGGTGGATGTAGCGAGATTTCATCATGCCTTCCGCAAACGGGATGCCGCTGGCAAGGCTGTAACCGAGGGCGGCCGGAATGCCGCTGTCGGGAACCGGTACGACCAAGTCGGCGATGGCGGGGCGCTCGTAAGCCAGCTGAATGCCCATTTGCTTTCGGGCCGAATACAGCGATCGTCCGTACATTTTGCTATCCGGACGGGCAAAGTAGATGAATTCGAAAAGGCACAGGCTTTCTTTCTGAACCGGCACAATTTGCTCGACGCGGTATCCGGTTTCGTCGATCGTTACCAGTTGCCCGGGCTCAATCTCTTGAACAAACTTGGCTCCGACGGCGCGAAATGCACAGGTTTCGCTGGCGATGTAATAGTCCTCGTCGTGCTGACCGAGTACCAGGGGGCGAACTCCCCACGGGTCACGGAATCCAAAAATCTGGGTCGGCGTAATGACAGCGATGCTGTAGGCACCCACACACCGCTCCATCACCTTTTGCACGGCCACGCGAGGACCTTCATCGATGTGTCGCGCAATGATCCGGGCGATCAGGTGGCTGTCTGAGTTTTCGGACTGATCAAATTTCTCGCCCTCAGCCTCCAGTTCTAACCGCAATTCGAATGTATTGACGAGGTTCCCGTTGTGGGCAATCGCGATTTCACCAACCTGGGCAACGCAATTGATGGGCTGGGCGTTGGCCAGACGCGCCCCACCGGTGGTGCTGTACCGGGTGTGACCGATTGCCAGGTGCCCCACCAAGCGCTTCATTTTTTGCTTCGTGAAGATGGTGTTCACGAGTCCGCGGCCAATGATTTTGTGCAATTTTTGGCCGTCAGAGGTGACAATTCCGGCGGTTTCTTGACCACGATGCTGGAGGGCAAAGAGACCGTAATAAGCGGTAGCGGCGGCGTTGCGGTTCTTAAGATAGGCTCCAAACACCCCACACTTCTCCTGCGGAGCGTCGCAGGAATTGCTACCGGTCATGTTGAAAGTTTACCGGCATCCCAATCGGTAGCAAACGGGGGACCACCCCCATATTGATTGCCTTCTCTAGCAGGTTCCACCCACCGTAGACGACGGGTGACGATTTAGTGAATGATTACCGGTATTGGGTATCGAACGGAGATAAGTGGTTAACCTTCCTTCCGGAACCGTAACGCTGGTATTTACGGACGTCGTGCGCAGCACGGACGCATGGGAACGTGAACCCGACGTGATGCGGGCTCGCATTGAGCAGCATGACTCGTTGGCCCCAACAATCGTCTCCGCCCACCGCGGGCACGTGGTGAAGGAGCGGGGCGAGGGCGACAGTCTTTTTCTGGTCTTCTCGAACGCCAGCGACGCCGTCTTAGCCGCCATCCAGCTACGGGAAGCGATTCGAGAGATTGGGCTGGAGATTCGGATCTCGATTCACTCCGCAGAACTTACCGCTCGAGACGCTGACTACCGAGGCCCGAGCGTGAATCGCTGTGCGCGGCTGCGGGCGGCCGCGAATCCCGGGCAAATATTGGTGTCGCAATCGGCCGCGAGTTTATCTCGGGGCACTCCGGGAGTGATCCTGGTGGAGCATGGTTCGCACCGGCTGAAGGACCTGCTGACCCCGAAGGAGATTTTCGAGGCGACCACCGACGGAGTGCTCGGTCGCGCCCCGTTGGCGGTCGACTACCACCCCAATAACCTACCAACGCAATTTACGTCGTTTGTCGGCCGGGCGGCAGACCGCGATGCAATTGTTGATTTGGTGGCCAAGCATGCCGTAGTCACGATCTCCGGTACGGGCGGTACCGGAAAGACCCGTATGGCGCTGGAGATCGGCTCGGTTCAGCTGGACCAATTT
>Ga0114959_10001508_pt1 | contig 20241 bp, 18 predicted proteins | sample C_130625_EF_Meta_FD_87317 | JGI IMG/M metagenome (GOLD analysis project Ga0114959, IMG submission 87317) | Freshwater microbial communities from Lake Croche, Canada to study carbon cycling - C_130625_EF_MetaG | ecosystem: Environmental > Aquatic > Freshwater > Lake | place: Lake Croche, Canada... | reverse complement strand
ATAAAAGTGTAAAATTTGGTTGATTGTTGTATTTTATTCAATGCTATTATGCTAATAGAATAATTGTATTATATATAATTTATTTTATGGTGTGGAAATAAAACCAGATCTACCTAACCCTAGCATGGATAATGCTATTGATGTTTATGAAAACGTTATATGCAAACCGGGAAATGCATTTTACTAATATTTATCTATTTATATGGACCCTATTTATGTTTATCAATATAATTGACATTCTCCATTTGGTTGATGGTTATAAAATAAATATATTGTACTCATTGGCCGACATGATAAGTAAAACTTCGACAAGTATCATAGTAAATGATTACAACGAAAGATTGCTCGCAGAAGTTAGCAATATGGATTTACAGTCAGCACAATTATCTATGTGCATGATAAAATACATAGATGAATATCAAAAAGAAAACGCAAATATAACAACGAAATGTAGGAAATTTATCGAAAATATAAGACGGCGATTCATGATAAATATACCGGAAAATAAAACTACACTGGAACATGAACTACTACAAAAAATATTACCACTTGATTTTGATAAAATGTATATATCTCAAACTATAGAAAATGATCCTATGTTGTCGACGTCCATAAAACAATTCACTATGATTTGTATTCTGTTTACAGATATTGTAGATTACACAGCGCTTGCAAAAAAATATAATGATCAAATTATATTCCAGCTGCTCAACACCGTTTATAAAAAATTCGATAAGATTATAAAAAAGTATGCGCATTTACAAAAGATAGAAACAATTGGAGATGCATATATGGTTGTAGGAGATATATACAGAAATTCCAGCAATCATACGATTGTTGTAAAAGAAATGATATTATTCGCGCAGGATATTCTAAAAGAAATAAAGGCGATTAAAACACCAGATGACAAACCATTATCCATACGCGTTGGCATTAACATGGGAACTGTTAGCGTGGGGTTTTTGGGTACCGAGATTCCAAGATTATGCATTGTCGGAAACGCCGTAAATGTCGCCGCGCGATTACAATCCACTGCGGACGTTGATACCATACAATTTAGTCATCATATATATGAACAGTTGGGCGATGATCTAAACATTGAAATTACAAAAAAGGAAAACGTTTTTTTGAAAAACTTGGGATCCATTACCGCCTATAATATATCATGATTTTGAATTGATATAAAATGTTGCGACGCCATAATATAACAAATAATGTTATATTATGTTACGATTCATGTGATTTCATATGACATTTGGTTTTACATTTCTCATATCATTCTGCACAAAAATATTGCTTATCGTCTCATTCGCAAACAGCATCATAGTACCGACTATAGAACATTACGCTATTCAGACACCTATATAGGTCATTTTATCGAAAGCCCTTTTCAGGGATTGGGTTTTCTATTTCCACTTTTATTTATCAAATTCGACATTTATGCATTTTTACTGGCTTTGATTATTGTAAATGTCAGGGGAATGCTAAGGCATGACAACAAATGCATTTGGCTCATAGGAAACCACCATATATTACACCATAAATACCCACAATATAATTTTGGTGAATTTTGGATTGACTGGCTATTTGGAACCAATTATACAAATACCGACGAATATATACAGGGTATTATTTACATGTAATAAAATATCCTCATATATTAAATGCAATTAAATATCCTCAACATAATCTATCTGTTTTTTCGATTTGCCCCTTTTATAATCATCAGTTATTTTACATTACAGTCCATATTTAATCAAGATTTAAAGGGGGTGATTTATTTAATCGGATTAATACTCGCATGTGTGGCGACCATGTTAGTAGGATTTTGGGTGCCTACGCATACTATAAGCGACGAAAATCGGTTAAAATGTACACAATTAACCGTAGGAAATGGAGCTCCTCTGACAAATCTCCCATTAAGTCAAACCGTTTTTGGATATACATTGGCTTATTTGACCTATTTTATTAGCATTAATAATCTTCAAACCCAAAATATTCCCGTATTTGTCATCTTCCCTCTTGTTATTTTAGCAGATATGATATGGAACACAACGAATGGTTGTTCCACCAATATTTTGTTATTATCCGCACTTATTGTTGGCGGCGCAATAGGGGCTATTTGGGCGATGATCATCGATTCTACAAATTCGCCAAATTTAGCCTATTATAGCGGAGTTAGTAATGGAGAAATATGTAACAAACCATCCAAAAGTCTTTATCGATGCCGAGCCGTAAATGCGAATCAGTCAGCCATTCAATAAAATTACAAAAAATGCTGAATATTGGCATTGAGCCATTTTTTAATAGCATCTGTCGCCAAGTCTCGCTGTAATTTATTCGTGGTTAATGGCATTCCGCTATTTCTAAGATCATAATAATACATAAAATTTTGAATGATAGCTTGTATATTCGATTTGGAATACTTAACATCCAAGTCCTCCAAAGGCATAATCGTATATTTTTTTCTTTCATTGACGCTATTATGAAATTGCCATAACATGATTTTTAAATCGGATTTCGTTTGAATCGTATTGAAATTTATACCATTTAGATAATGTGTGGCATGATCGGCACAATATTGACAAGGTAAAAAATTACATATTTTGACAATGATATTTAGTAATTCCATTCTGATCGACGCAAATGCCTCTTCTCTTACCTTTTCTGCCAAAGAATGGAATAAAAACCAGGTTGGTTGTCCCCATATTGATTTTTTTTCCGAAGAATCAACACTTGATATTATTACAGGACCTGACATAGTTGAAACAGGTGTCAATGGACTAGAACTATATACGTTATCAAAAGCCAATCTCATAGGCGCTACAGGGTTTGTTTTACGAGTTTTCATGCTAAAAATCATTATTCGATACTAATATATGTTGATAAAAAATATAAAAGTATATGTTTATAATATAATTAAATATGGAAACCAAAGAACAATTAATAAATACGATAAAAGAATGGGTAAAATTAGATAACGACATTCGCACATTACAGAGAGAGTTGGGAATCAGAAAAAAGGAAAAACAAAAAATTTCTGAACGACTAATAAGTGTTATGAAACAGCATGAAATAGATCAGTTTGATATGACAGATGGTAATATAAAATATTCAAACAAAAAGGTTAAAAAGCCCATCACCAAAAAAATATTGCTAAACATTTTGTCCAAGTTTTACAATGGTGATGACACAAAGGCGACTGAATTAAATGAATATATTTTATCCAATCGCGAAGAGATAATCAAAGAGACCATTACTCGCAAAATATGCGAATCTTCTATATAAACTTTTATACCATTCCCAATTCTGGAATGGTATAGATATTTCCAATCTTTACCCATTTTGCAACCACTGTCGGATTTTCTTTTCCCGACATAATATCCTCCGTTTTATAAACATTTTTGTTATGATCCATATAATAAACGATCCCATTGATTTCTTCTGCAAATACTTCGACCGTCTGTTTATTATTTGAAGATATCGTGTCATCATCTGTTTGGAAGAGACCATGAGGGGTCCCTTTATGGTGGGTCCCACAAAATTCGCAATCGTCTTTTCTGCGACGGGTACATTGTTCACCATTTGCGCGTTTCGCTACACAACGATTCGATTCGGGGATCGAATTCTTCACTCTCTTTCTCTTTATGAAATCGTTTTTTTCCAAATTAATTCGGTCATAATCGTATACATATTGAAATAATTCGGCCAATTTATCTTGATCATCAAAACACAAGGAAATCGCCTTTTCACGAATCCTATCCTTAAACTCTTTCAAATAATCGTCGATTTTTGTCGTCACGCGTTTTTCCATTTTAGGGCGGTGTTTGAGTAATATCCAATCAAATTATAGACATTTATTGATTCAATTTTCTGTTTAGGAATTATCTCTATATAATACATGATCCAAATGGATAAAATACCCGTTCGATATTTACCAAAAGGTTTATCTAAAGACGATAGAAAACGACAGATTACAATGCTTAACAGATCTAAAAAAATGTATAAAAAAGGTCAATTCTATACCCGTAAAAGGGTATCGTCTTATCGTAGCAAACCATCAAATCATGTAAAAACAGCACGTAGAATATATAATGTCGACACAATGACTCCCGACAAAACGCTTTCGGTCGCTACAGGTTGTTCTGTATCGGCACTTGAAAAAATAGTGAATAAAGGCGAAGGCGCCTATTTTTCTTCTGGTTCTAGACCCAATCAAACAGCACAGTCATGGGGACTGGCTCGATTAGCAAGTTCTCTTACCGGTGGGAAGGCGGCGGCTGTAGATTATGACATATTAGAACAAGGATGTGATCACAAAAAACGCGCATTTATCATGGCAAAACAGGCAAGGAAAAAATATGGACACGGTCATAGTAGAACACGACGCGTTCAAATTCGTCGTAGTCAATGACTGATAAAGAAACAACAGATATCAATTCGGATAAAATTTGGCAAAATCATCGGTCACTTTCGTCCCTCCTGCATACTTGACTGCAAAACCATGTTCCAACATCCACGTATTTATATGTAAATCATCCAAATAAACATCCGCCAAAATGCGACCATATTTTTCCAGCGAGACGTTTTTTAGTTGTACCATTTTCCCATATATCTTGAGATGTAATATATCTCGTGATTTAATCGCCAAATCCCTTTCCTCTGTTGTTTTTCCCTTGATTTCGGCTGTATCAATTCCAGCAAACCGAACCGAAAATCGATAAATAGGGGAATTGGGGTAAGGCAATGTACTTGCGATAGTAATTGTATCACCATCATATACTTTGATAACTTTACCCACCGTTACTGGCGGTACATATTTAATAGTATCTTTCCATTCAATTGAATCTAGAGGATTGGGAGATCTTTTGGAACAAAAGTAACGCGCAATGCAACTCATACATCTTTTCATTTTGAATATATCGTGTTTACTATATATTCAACTGGTTCAGTAATCAATTTTTCTTTTTGGACGACGATGACACAAACAACATATCGATGAGTCCCTTATAATGTTTTTGTAGTTCGGCATTTGACGGCAAATAGCGATCAATGAGCTTTCGATTTTTTTCGAGATACTCGTCGCAGTGTAGGTCATGTTCCAGCATCACTTTGGACAAAACTTCGGCACCTTCATCATAATCAAATTGGTCATAATAATAACCAATATCCTTACATAAATGCGCATTATGAACAATGGGCCATCCCATCCATGCCAAATCCAAATACAAATAATTCAATGGATTTTCCCATTGGTGGGAAACGACTATATCGGCTCGTTTGGCCATAAAATCGAGCGTATTGAATCTTCCTTCCACAAAGGCGCGTTTATCGCGAAATAGATCCAAATGTTGCACAATATTATTCAATGCTTGTAGATTAAAATCATTGATTTTATTTTCGACGGGCACATTTAATGTTCCAAGAACATTTGTGATATAAAGCTTTTCAATATTATTATATTTGCGATAAGCCTGTTCACAAATCAATATGGAAGGCAATGCCCATTTCATAATACTAATATTCGGTTCAAAAATCGCCACACGTCGTTTATCACCAAGCAATTCCCGTTTTTTATATAATAAATCCTGATCCGGATTTAATTTTTGTGACAGATCAATTGCCACATTGGACCATACGAATGGCACCTCTTTACAATCACAACGGTGAAATACCTTCCAATAATGTTTATTCGTATTGGCCATCTGTGGTATTGACCATATTTCATCGTAAATTTTATCTTCTTCGGTCAAATATTCGAATTGATCATAACTGCCACGATGTTGATTATATAATATTTTTTCGGTGTTTATTATGTAAGAATTTCCGCAGAAATATCCCACATGCTTGGTTTTCATTATTTGTAGCGTTTTATTGGTATGCAAATCCATCGCAAACCCAAATGTAAAAATGAGATCAAATCCTACATTTAAAATTTCGGTGAATGGTGTTATTTTAAATTTATCGGAGTATAACATTTTTTTGATTTCCGCCTCTGAATTTTGTTGCATTTGACTATCTCTTATAATTAAATGGACATCATAACCAACATTCAGCAATAATTCAGTAAAATATAAAACATTCTGTCGAATGCCATTACTAAACAAAGAAGCCAAATCAGGCGGAACATCAAATGTTACACCTATTTTGGTAGTTTTTGCCGATTTCTTTTTCGCATCTGGTATAGTAACGGTGGGAGGAATGATTGTTTTGCCGTTGAAATAATGTTTAAATAAAACCTCCCCCTTATCATTTAAACTGGTAGCGATCGTCTCATCGACAAAGGCCTCTTTGAATAATGTTTGGGTCGGTTGAATCGAAAATTGGAGGCATAATTGTTCAGAAGAATCATATAATTTTTTGATAAATGAGGATATATTGGCATAGTCAGTTGTCTCATGTAAATGCTTTAGCGTTTGTTTAACGATGATATGGTTTTGTATACACCCAATAAATCCGTCAAACAATTTATCTTGATTCATTACGGATTGCACTGAAAAAAAGGTATATTCGCCGGCAATAACATCCATCTTTTGTTCTAATAGAATATTCTCATTGACAAAAACCCCACCATTCAAATACAGAAAATAAATCCTGAAAAAAACGCTTTTTGTTAAAGGGTCCAATTTGCTAAATATTTCTAAACTATTTGAAAAATCGGTGATTGGATGCTCTTTGATGTAATCTTCAAATTCATTATCTTTGAAATGATAGTATTCGAAATCATCACACATCATTTTTAATTGGTTTTCGCGATATTTGGGAAGTCGCATAGTAGAGGTTTGAAGCACAATTTTCGGGATTTTCATTGTTATTATTATTATAATATTTCACAATAGTATTTTTTGTCCCAAAATTATAATTAGTGGTAATGAACAGTTATTCAGTAATTAGACGAGGCACTACATTTATGGTCTGTAGCTCATGTGACATCAATTTGAATGCATACGGAACTTCCACTCGCGCAAAATCGGTGGTATTATCACATGTCTTACAATGATGAATCGTATAATTATCTTTATTGAATGATCCTTGTTTGCCATCATTGAATGCCGCAATCATCCCGCATTTTCTACACACATGTACGCTATATTTATCAGATGCATCGTATAGGCGTTCTCTACAGAATCGCGAGGCTCCATGCGCCAACATGACATCGCGTTCCATTTCTCCAATTCTGAAACCACCATCGCGGCTCCTACCTTCCGCAGGTTGGCGCGTTAGATTCACCATTGGACCAATTGACCGACTATGCTGCTTATCATTCACCATGTGTTTCAGACGTTGGTAGAAAACGGGGCCAATGAAGATATTGGTTTCCAGCTGTTCACCGGTCAAGCCATTATAAAGAACCTCGTTACCATAACTTTCGAATCCCGCTTTTTGTAATTCTTCGGCAATGGTTTTGATCGGTAAATCGCCAAAGCTCGTTCCATCACCAAATAGGCCCAGTTCCAAAAGAACCTTTCCTAGCAAGGTTTCCTTTAGTTGTCCGATGGTCATACGAGATGGAATTGCATGAGGATTAATAATGATATCGGGTCTAATACCGTCTTTAGTGAAAGGCATATCACACTCCGGAATGATATTACCGATCGTACCTTTCTGACCATGACGCGAGCTACATTTATCACCTAGCACCGGTTTTCTCAAAATGCGAACGCGGACTTTGGCAAAATTATAGCCATCGCCGTTTCGGCCCGTATAATTTTTATCGATATAGGTCTCCTCCGTTGTACGGAATGTTTTACTCTGGTCCTCAAATTTAATGATCTTCGTCGGATCATTGCGGTTTTCTTTGATGGGAACGGTTTTGGCGATAATAACATCGCGATTCTCCACTAGCGTGTTTTCGGGAATGAATCCGTTGGTATTAAGTTTGTCGTAATTGCCAAATTTTACGCCTTTGGTTTTCACTGGATCTGGTTTACAACGAATGATTTCATCTCGAATGATATTTTTATCTTCATCCTTCTCCGTATGATAAATGGTTGTCATGAAAAGGCCGCGATCGATCGATCCCTTATTAATCAACACACTATCCTCTTGATTATAACCTGTATGTGACATGATAGCCACATGAATTTGACATCCGGATGGAATCTTATTCAATTTCAGCATATTCATGAGGCGAGTGTCGACGAGCGGGCGCGATGGATAAGACATAACATACGACGTTTTATCCATGCGTTGATCATAATTCATAGCATATACACCCATTGCCTGTTTTGCCATAGCGCAATTCGAACTTGCAAATCCAGATGCGATAAAACTGTGATTTTTGCTAGAAACTTCAATATCAGAAATAAGTCCATCGGCTACTCTAGTGAAACTATTAATGCTTATAAACAAGAAGTTATTTTTTATCATTGTATGTTGGTTAACCCATTCATCAAAATGCATATATGGTGCGTTTGATATAGTTTCATGTATTTTCTTTGATTTTAAATATTCTATTACAAGAAATGATTCATTTGGCATTGTTGTATAATCATCCATTAAAACACCAATTTTTATAGTTTTTTCATTGATATCGTCGATTATCTCTCTAATTGTTTTCCATCCCAAGTTTGTCATGAATTTATGATCTTCTGTTGCTGTTATTTCACGACCGCTTATTGTTTGAATCTTATAAATAGGATATTCATTTGGACGAACAAATTGATTTACAATAGTTGTTTCTTCTATTTCCATAGTTTCTGGATGAAATGTAATTACAGAGTCTCCAACCTTTACGTCGCCTATTCTGCATTTTGTTCCATCCTTCATCCATACCAATTCATTTGGATCTAAACATTGATATGTATTTCTGGGAGCCTGGTTATGATCAGGAAAGGGAATGCAGGAAGCCAATACGCCGAAAATCGTACTCGGGTGGATTTCGCAGTGTGTATAATTAAATGTTAGGTCGCCCAATGTCGCCTCAGGCGATTCATTCTTTATTTTCATGGCAATCATTGCATAATCTTGTTCTTCAGGGTCGATATACTCAATCACTGATTCTGGAATGCGACAGTTTGTCAATAAATCATTCCACGACAGTTCGCGCGTTACCAATCGCTCAATAATATCTTGACTGATCAGGGCGCTATTATCGCGAACTTTAAGCAAGGGGCGAGTCAAACGGCCGCCATCATTACAAATGCGAATTTCGCCCTCTTTATAATCAAACACGATCGAGGTATAAATATTAATAATACCGCGATATTTTTTATCCTTCATATCTTTATACAATTCCACCGGATGAATAGCAACACCAACCCATGTTCCGTTAATAAATATCTTTACTTTTCCATTCAATTCGGTAGGACTAGATACAGAATCTACGCGGACAAAATCAGGGAATGCATAAACGTAATCATATAGCGACGAACTATTGGTTGGAATTGTCAAATGAGTCAAATAACTTATATTTTTTACCACACCAATCGATTGGCCTTCTGGCGTCTCCGCTGGACAAAGGAACCCCCATGTAGTGTTATGTAATTTTCTTGGCGGAATAAGTTCGCCACTTTTTTCCAATGGCGTATTCACACGTCGCAGGTGACTCAAACTAGCAACATAGGTTAATCGATTCAGCACCTGCGCAACACCCACCTTACTACTATTTGATTGTTTAATACTGAAATCACCGGTCGAAAGGGCTCGTAAAATGCCATTTTCAATCGTGGTTGATTTGATGATTTTATAAATATTTGTCATGTTGATAATATTTTCATAATCCTCTGTAGATCGCCATGATCCATTATTAATCTCACGCACCACATGTTTTTGCATTTCTTTAACCAGCTTGTTAAAATAATTACGAAATAGATTATTCAATAGCGTGCCAGTCAACTCAACTCTTTTATTAAGATAGGAATCGCGATCGCTACATGGAATTCTACCCAAACTCGTTCGCAATAATTTACGCACCATATATCCGAGCAAATACAATTTTTGAGAAAGGGTAGAACAATGAGGCAACAGATCATTATTTAGAACATCTTCAGTGAATTCGTTTTTACGACGTTGACCCGTTTCGCGATCCATGTTAATGGGAGTGAATGCTGCATATGCTGTTATATGCCGCATAGCATCCTCGCGCGTCATATATTTATTTGCATCGATAATTGATGCCTGTAAGCATTTCAATAATTCCATTTGTGTGGAACCATCCACATCTAATAATATATATTCACAAATAGCTTTATCTGAGACAACGCCGAGTGCACGGAAAAGAGCAAATAATTCAATTGGCTGTTTAATTCTTGGAACGTTTACATAAATTCCGTAACCAAAGCCATTATTTTTTGCAGAAATCATCATTTCAACTTGTTTAGGTGATATGCATTTATAATCGGGCACCGATTTAATTTCTGCATACCAAGACCACCGTGTTGTATTCTTCCCATCAAATACGTAGATGCGATTTTCGGCGGCACGTTCTTGTCCCAGAACCGTTTTTTCCGACCCCTTAATAACAAAATATCCACCACAATCCATTGGGCATTCACCTGTATAATTTGGGTGGATATTGCGATTTTGATTAAGAACACAAATCGATGACTTCAGCATAATTGGCATCTTGCCAATATTAATTTTGGGTAGCGTTCTGGTAATGACTTTCGGTGTATCCATGTCTTCTGTGTTTCGAACAATATAATCAATTTGTACGTCTACTGTCATAGTAGACGCATAGGTGAAATTGCGCAGTTTGGCTTCTTGTGGAAGCATCAATTTGGTCGCCCCATTGTTTTCATGAATCTGCGGCGGATATAATTTAAAATTGAGGAAAGATACATTGATTTCGAGAAAATATTGGTTTCGGTTTTCCACAAAATCATTTTCCGAACGAATGTTCACAGGATTAAACATTTGAATCGTTCGCTGAATTTGATAATTGCAGAAATGATTATAGGATTCAATTTGATGTCTCACGAGACGCTCCAAATGCTGTCCTTGAAAATAGGAATCGATAATGCTGAACGGCTCCTCAATATAGGCACCTAGATGTGTGAGGACACCATTTTCACCGGCGTCTATTTTTGACTCAGGCGTCTCACTATCAATTGACATTTTTTTCGGCTTTCTGATTTTTATTATTTTTTTGTTAGCATACAAAGTGTCTGTAATAGCATCATTCAATCCGTTGTCATTTTTGGTTTTTGAAATTTCCACAGCCGAGTAATTCATCGATGACGCGGGCGCCGCATCGCAAAACATTGAGTTTGATAAATTCATATTATAGTGTATAGTATGGAAAAGACAATCTAATATTATCACCTGATCAATTTTTTAAGTTGTTTATTTTATGTAAATAACATAAAGACACTATTTCGCTAACAGTTGAAGCCTCTTTTGTTCGAAAAGCGATTAAAATAAACAAAATCCCCTTATTGATTTTTTATGTAATATCTGAAATCTATATATATTACATAAAAGTATTAAACATACAGTTTATAAATTAAATTAGCTAATGAAAAAAAACTTTATTCAAATATTGGATGAATATCAAGATAAGACTGATTTTCAATATTTCGATTTGTTGAATATATTAAAACTAAGCCAGATGTATTACAATACAAATGGGCTAGGAAACCCCGATATTGTAGGGTCTAATATACGAAATCGCGTTCCCATCCATTTTCAAAATCATTTGCTGTCGAATGTTATTACACCGGACGACACAGAAACATACGATATAATCGAGAAAACGCCCTCTACACCATTGCCATCAACACCAATTAAAAAATACAAAAAAAATATAGATATTCAAATAAAATCATTCTCCGATTTACTTGCCATTGTGAATGAATACACTTATGACGAAGAAACAGAATATAATATCGATTTGAAAGCATTGATCGCAATAAAAGATGAATTGGAGACATTGAATAATATGATAGGGATGTCTAAATTAAAAGATGCGATTTTGGACCAAATATTATATTTTATGCAATACTTACATCATGGTAAAAATCCCGATTTTATGCATACAATATTATCAGGTCCACCAGGAACGGGGAAAACGGAAGTGGCCAAAATTTTAGGTAAAATGTACTCCAAAGTCGGTATTTTAAACAAAGGGATATTTAAAAAGGTAACACGCAGCGATTTAATTGCTGGATATTTGGGACAAACTGCCATTAAAACGTCAAGGGTCATTGAAGAATGTTTAGGCGGATGTTTATTTATAGACGAAGCCTATTCTTTGGCAAGTGATGGTTATACATCGGATATTTATTCAAAGGAATGTTTAGACACATTATGCGAAGCGTTGAGTAATCATAAAGGGGAATTAATGGTTATTATAGCCGGATATGAAGAAGAATTAAACAATACATTTTTCAAGGTGAATCAGGGATTACGTTCACGATTTATATGGAAATTTAAAATCGACGAATACTCAGCCAAAGAATTATTACAGATTTTTTTTAAGAAAATTCAAGAGAATGATTGGTCAATTTCAGTCGAGGAATCGGCTATGATATCCTGGTTCGATAAACGAAAAGACCATTTTAAATTTTACGGAAGAGATATGGAATTGTTATTTTCCTATGTTAAAATCGCACATGGAAGACGAATTTATGGGAAACCAGCAGAATTAAAAAAACAGATCAATTTAGACGATATGGATGCTGGACATACAACCTTTGTGGGAAATATACATATCTCAGAAAAACGAACCGAAATATTTGGTTTGTATGTCTAGATTTTTATTGTCTAAAATTGTATGAGTAAAACTATTTCCATCAATCCAGATTTATTTAAAATATCGAACAGAACACGTCGCAAAAAGGAGAGTGAAAATGCAAAACCTGAGATTAAAATACGTAATCCGCCTAAAGCGAAAACGTTTCGTAAAAATAAAATCCTTCAATTTATACGCAATCAGCAAGAACAAAATTATAAACAATTATTGGGTTCGTCGGATAATAACAATGCACCAGATCCTACAAAATTTAACAATGATTTTGATGAATCACTTAAGTACATGATGGCATTAACAGATTCTGTTGAAAAACCAAAGTCGAATGCGCCAAAAAATCAAAGTCTCAAACAATATTCTACTAACGCTCAACAAAACTACGAAAATGTATTTTTAGATATGCCAAACGAGCTGGCCAATATTGCAAATGTAATAGTCCCTTCAATACAAGAACCAATTACACGATTGTCAAACCCAATACACATGGAACCTAAATGGGGTTGTTTAAAAAATGGCGTTTTGCCAACTTATCGTAATTGGCAAAACAAAACACAACGAGTGCCGGTTTCAGAAAGGTTGCATACGCAAGGTCCAGTCCTTAATGTTAAAAATATCACTGGTGGAAATGTTGAACATAACAATGTCGTAGATATGAACGCTTTAACAAAGCAAATGATTTTAACTTCAAATAAACCTGATCAAAAAATGATCGGGGGTATGTATTATCCAAAACAAAAACGAACCATTCGCAGAACTTATAGGGTCGGAAAATCCAAAACCAAACCAAATGTTACCGTTTTAGTATCGAATCGAACTATTCGCAATAACATTACTACGAAAACCCATATGTTCAAACAGACACCAATGGAAGAGGTGCGGCGTTATTTAATAAAAAAGGGGTTTATAAAAGTAGGATCCTCTGCACCAAACGATGTATTACGTAAAATGCACGAGACCGCAAACCTCGTATGTGGTGAGATACAAAACCATAATCCAGATAATCTGTTATATAATTTTTTACATTCCGAATGATTTACATAAAATCATAGACGATTAATAAAATGGTAACAACGAATACGCCATATAATTGAGTTGTGAATTTGCTGAGAGAGTACATATCATTTCCGTCTATACTTTTATACATATCATGTTGTAAACGTGATAAATCATGAAAGGATTGGTTCGATTGTATCGTTTGTAATTTAGGCAAGAAATTGCGCCTTATTTTCATCAATTTGGGAAAATTCCAATTTGTTTCCAAAGCAGTAAATTGGCCATAACCATTTCCATAATCATAATCGTCCGTTAAATAATCGTGTTGTGTTTTTTCTAAATATGACGGCGCGGGTTTTATTTCTATTATAAATGGGTCGGGTTCCTCAATCGTACCTTCAGAATAATGGAAAATTGCCTTCATATAATTGTATTATTGTTTAATGTATTTGTTATATAAAATAAATATAAATAAATCTTTCAATTTTACAAGAGAATGGATATGTTATACATAATGATGACAACCGAAAATGTAAAGGATTTGAAAATTCTTCAATCATATAAGGAGGCTATAAAGCTCTCTCTATTACATCCAACAAAACATATCGAGATTTTTGAGAAAAACACGAAAGATGAATATGTGACGACTTATGAATATATATACAGCGGATGTTATATGAAACATAGCGATTGGATAAATTATCAGCGCAATCGAATAGACGATGCATGGATGGGTTCAGATGCATAGTGTAATTGGTTTGTAAAAATTATATAGAGTTATTCTTCACAGATAATATAATTGTTTCTTTTTCTTATCGGAAAGAATTATATATTATGTCATCGTCATCGGAATCTATTTATTCTGAGTATATACAATTAACAAAACAATACCAAACAAAATACGGGAAAAATGCCATCGTGCTTTTACAGGTTGGAGCCTTCTTTGAAGTCTATGGATTTCGCTCTGCTGTAACAAAACAGATTCAAGATTCCAATATCCAAGAATTTTCCCAAATATGCAATTTAAATATGAGCGAAAAGAAAATGATATACGAAGGGCGACAGGTATTGATGGCAGGCTTTCGTGATTATTCGTTAGATAAATATTTACAAAAACTGACGGAATCGGGATATACGGTTGCAGTTTTTGTACAAGAAAAGGAGGGGAAAAACATTAGTCGTGTCTTGGACTCTATACATTCTTCGGGAACATATGTATCCAATGAGTCTGTCGGATTAACAAATAACATCGCCTGCATTTGGATCGACATTCATAAACCCGTCTTGCGAGGCGGAAATGCACGAATGAATGAAACAATAATTTGTGGCATAGCTATTGCCAATATTTACACTGGAAAATCCTTCCTGAATGAGTTTCAACAACCCTTTTCTCTGCAACCTACTACATTTGATGATTTGGAACGTATGATCTCCATTTATTTGCCGAGTGAAGTCATATTCATTTCTTCTCTAAATTCACATGACAATCAAAAAATCCTACAATATTCGGGAATCTTGGAACAGGGTCCAGCCATACATTACGTAAATAATGCTGAAAATGAAAAGGCTCTACGCTGTAATCAACAAATTTATATTCGACACATTCTCTCGACATTTTTTGGGGAAGAGACTACACGTATATGTCAAGAATTTATCATGTATCCAACTGCTACACAGGCTTTTTGTTATTTATTAGATTTTGTACAAGAACATAATCCAAATTTGGTCCGTAACATAAGTATACCGGATTTTTATAAACAAACGCGGGTGTTGCTCGCGAATCATACACTTAAACAATTAAATATTTTGGACACAACGTCTTCATCAAATACAAATAAATCAATATCATCGGTATGCGCTTTTTTAAACAAATGTTGCTCTCCTATGGGAAAACGGGATTTTCACTCACGATTAGTTTCGCCTACCACAGATGAGGAATGGTTAAATCGTGAATATGCAATCACGCGGACACTTTTACAAGGTGGTGTATATGACATGGTAAAACCATTTCGAAGAATTCTTGGACAAATATGCGACATTGAGAAAATTGCCAGACAATTGGTGATGCGCAAATTATATCCATCACAAATGCAACAGCTTTATGAATCTATCAGATTCACGCAACAAATAGGCGTATGTTTAGCGGAACACCCAGAAATTAATGATTATTTATCAAATGGCGCTGATATCGAAAAAATATGTAAACAAACAATTGATTTCTTGGACAACCATTTGTATATAGAAAGATGTAAAACCATCCATTCCAATCAATCTTTCAGTGAAAATATAGTAAAACCTGGAATTTGCGTCGAATTGGATGCGGCTTTAGCGGAATATGAACAAAATACGCGAATTTTCAACCACATATTTACTAAACTAAACGAGGCCATACGCGAGAACGAAAAGATAACAAACCAGGACATTGAATATGTGAAAATTCACGAGACAGAAAAATCAGGCTTATCACTACAGATTACCAAGAAACGGGGGGCGATTCTTAAAAAAATGTCGGCAGCACGCGGTTTCGAGACTATTGTCGACGGCGCATCTTGGAATGAATTAAATTTGGTTTCGGCATCTTCTACTACAGATGAAATCGAAATACCTTTGTTATCACGTATATGTAAAGAATTGATAAATCAAAAAGACACTTTGAATAGATGGGTAATGTTGGCATACGTGGAAGTTTTGGCAAATTTTGAGAAGGATTTTTATGAAATCTTGGAGACACTAGCAGGCTATATTGCAAAACTTGATTGTTTACAATGCAAGGCATATATTGCGAAGGAATATGGGTATTGCTGTCCAGAGATTGTCGTTTCTTCAGATGAATCAGCCAAATCATTTGTAGAAGCCAAGAATTTACGCCACACACTGATTGAACACATTCAACAAAATGAAACCTACGTGGCAAATGATATTTCGCTGGGATTAGAAACCGATGGAGTTTTATTATATGGAACCAACGCTGTTGGAAAAACAAGTTTGATACGCGCGCTCGGAATAGCGGTTATTATGGCACAAGCCGGATTATTCGTACCTTGTTCATCCTTTCGCTATAAACCCTACACTGCCATTTTTTCGCGAATATTGGGAAACGATAATTTATTCAAAGGTCTTTCTACGTTTGCTGTAGAAATGTCGGAATTGAGAATTATTTTGAAAGCGGCTGATAAAAACAGTCTCATATTAGGTGATGAATTATGTTCGGGTACGGAGACCGAGTCCGCGCTCAGTATTTTTGTGGCGGGTCTACTCAATCTACATTCCAAGAACACATCCTTCATTTTCGCCACACATTTCCACGAAATCGTAAAATATGAGGAGATTCGCGATTTGAACCGTTTGGCATTGAAACATATGGCGGTGTATTATGATCGTGAACATGATACGTTGATATATAATCGTAAATTATTGGATGGTCCGGGAAATCGTATGTATGGTTTGGAAGTATGCAAATCCTTGCATTTGGCTGATGATTTCTTGGAACGCGCCTATTTAATACGTGCCAAATATTTTCCTGATACAAAGGGGGAACTTTCACACCCCCCTTCAAAATACAATACGGCAAAAATTCGTGGGAAATGCGAAATGTGTGGTGAAGAAGTTGCAAGTGAAACACACCACATTGAACCACAAAAAAATGCCGACTCTTTGGGATTTATTACAACGGCGAATAATGATGTAATACATAAAAACCATGCCGGAAATTTAATGGCGTTATGCGAATCATGTCATTTGAAAACACATAAACCGAAAAAGACAGCGGAGAGAAAACAAAGAAAATGAAACAATTGCAAAAATTGATTTGTATATGCTGATGTAAATCAGAATCAATTATTAAAATAAGAATAGAATGGCATTTCGAGAGAAGAATATTCGCATTTTCTCAAATGAGGACACGATCACTGGTATTGTGCCCGATTTAGAGGGTTATCATTTTGGATTAATAGATCTGGAACTTGAAGCCGTCGCTATTACCAAGAAACCACACCTTTTATATTTTACCATCGACGGATCTGGGTCGATGGACGACAAGGATCGAGCGGGAAAGAGTAAGATGGATTATGTTCACATGACGCTTAAAAATATCCTTCGATATGTGACGAAACAACAGAGACTTGGTTCGGATGTTACGATTTATATCTGCGTGGACGCATTTGATGCTGATATTATTCATGTGATCGAACCCACTTTGATAACGATGGATAATGAGACAACTCTTATTGATAAGATATATTCCATTCAACCTGGCGATAGCACAAATATCGAAATCGCTTTAGATAACGCCAAACAACGCATTGAGACGTACCATTTCCAAAATCCAAACCATAAAATATTCCATATTATGTTGACCGATGGCGAAGCAAATGTGGGAGAACAAGATATCGACATTCTCAAAACAAAAATAGGCAGAGAGAGTAACGCACGACAAATATTCATTGGCATCGGCGATGAACATAACGCGATCATGTTAAAAGGGTTCTCGAATCATGCAAACTCAGAATATCGGTTTATCGATGATGGAGAAAATTGTGGTATTGTATATGGAGAAATGCTACACAGTATTTTATATCCCGCAATGGAAAATGTGGCTATTACAATCGAACACGCCGAATTATATGACTGGAAAACAAACACGTGGTCATCTTTTCTCAAAGAGACCTCTTACGATAGCGAATGTAAAAAAACATATCATATTCGAACAAAAACTCCATATATGATAATCACAAAAATAATCGGATTATGTAATGATCAATATAATACGGAAGAAACAATTTTATACCTACATGGCATGCATGCTATTACGCCTATAGACGATATGCGTTTTATGAAATATCTATATCGACAACGAGTTCTTGAAATGCTTTATTGTCATCAACCTGAAAATAGAGAAGATGGCGGTGACGATGTTATATCCGATGATTTAATTCTAAACGGACTACGTGATCAAATAGCGAATTTCATGAACACATACCATCTGAATGACGACGCGTTTATGAAAACACTCTGTCAAGATATCTACATTCTGCGTCAAACCAAAAACCGCTCCTATGCAACTATGTATTGCTCTGCAAGACAACAATCACAGGGACGTCAAGATTCATTTACACCTAGATATAGACGAAGAACGAGTATGCACAATCCGCCACCACTAAGAAGATGCCCACGAATTTGTACTCCTAGTCACTTCTCCTCAACAACTCTATCACCGGATGATTTCGACGCCCTTGACTTTTATGAGAATGATGAACAAAACGATTTACTCAATCTAACGCCTAGTAGAAGCCAGATGATAAATGAAATCAGTCAATCCACCGATTAGCTGGTAAGCATCAAACTACAAATTCAATTAAATAATATAAAGAATTCCTTTTTATAATGAAAAAGGAATAAAAACATGAAGATTATATACAGAATAAGCGATGGAGGATATAATAAAATTAAACCATATTATGTCACAAAAAGAGGAGTATTTGAACATTTTATAAAAATATTTGAACGGTATGATATTTATGTTGTTGCTGATAACGTTTCGGACGATACATACTCTTTTTTATGTATCCACATTGATCCTGCAAAAATTTTTCGAACAAACTTATCAAATGCTGGATCCTTTTTATATTCTGTTGAATTTGCTATACAAAATTTTAAAGGTGAAGAAAAGGTATATTTTGCAGAAGATGATTACATTTACCGACCAAATGCACCAACGATCATTGAAGAAGGATTAGATGTGGGCGATTACTCGTCTGGATATGATCATCCGGATAAATATATTAACCACAACGAGGGAGGGCCCAATCCATTTATTCATAATGGCGGAGAGACGACAATCGTTAAAATATCCAATAAAAGTCATTGGAAGATAACAAACAGTTTTTGCATGACATTTGCAACAAAAGTTTCTACTATTAAAGATGATATAGAAATATTTAAACATTATTGTAGTACTCATCATCCATACGATTTTGAAATTTTTATTGATTTAAAAAAATATAAAGATCGAACTCTTGTATCATGTATTCCAGCAGTTTCAACACATGGTGAAACACAATGGTTATCTCCATTTATAAATTGGGAGAATGAATTTTTACATACCTGAATATACGCTAGTGGTATGTAGAAGTTGCCTAGAAATAAAATAAGATTTTATTTTTAAGTCAAATTACGCAGAAATTAATATTATTGAATAATTTTTATAAAAATATTATTTTACAATAAAGTATATTTATGATTAGTAAATTGGTTCTTACTTGGCGTTTCAGTTAAAATACCATTCGCCCATACTCCATATCTTTTATCATTATCTCCATCATTTTCCAAAATAAAGTGATAATAAGTATATAAATTTGTATTTTCCAATTTTTTAAAATCTTTTGAAACAGCAGATAATAATAAATATTTATCATCTATCATTGGTTTTGAGCCGAATATTTTATCATTTTCTTCTTTCAAAACCCCTAAATCATCTACTAAAATGGAATGCCCCCCAGTTACAATTAAATCTTCTATTAATCCATTTTCTTCTGTTTTTTCCATTTTATACATACATT
>Ga0114959_10001506_pt1 | contig 20253 bp, 4 predicted proteins | sample C_130625_EF_Meta_FD_87317 | JGI IMG/M metagenome (GOLD analysis project Ga0114959, IMG submission 87317) | Freshwater microbial communities from Lake Croche, Canada to study carbon cycling - C_130625_EF_MetaG | ecosystem: Environmental > Aquatic > Freshwater > Lake | place: Lake Croche, Canada... | reverse complement strand
TCGTAGGCGAATTGCGGTATTCCCGGAAAAACGACGTTAGGAGTTTCGTAGGCGAATTGCGGTATTCCCGGAAAAACGACGTTAGGAGTTTCGTAGGCGAATTTTTACGTGCGACGGCGACGTGTTTGTCTTTGTGCCGACGATAAAGGCACGAATTTTTTATTGTATTGGATTGCCCGTAATAACCGCAATTGTTTTACAGCGTTTCGTTTTGTGCTACATTTGGCAAATACCCGTTTGGTTTTTGGATTTATAATACGATAGCAGGACTTTTGACGGACTTTACGGAGAGTATATGGCATATTTTGCGTTTTTACGTAGTATATATTACCCGTGTATGATTTTTTCGAATAAAAAAATCGTATAAACTCACTCAAAAACACCCAGCGCTAATATATAACCATACCCACCATAACCCCAACCGAAAATGGCAGATTTGGATTTAGATATTCGCAATTACACAATACGAGATGTTGAAGCATTCTTTAAGTTCAAACCCGACGAAAAATATTCGGCATCTCATATTGAATTACGAGAGACCCAAATCAGAGAACAATTATTACAGAGTAAAACAGTGAATAAACGCATGCAACGGGATTTAATTTCTTTTTTACAATCAGCAAAAGAATGGTTGGTTGCGGCACGTTGCAGTGACGAGAAACGTGTGCCGACATCCCTCCCGCCGAATACACGTTTAGATCCCATCGATTATCCCAAAGCACCTCGTTTATCTGAACCCCGAACCGATGATATTATCCAGCGGAAAGAAACGCCCTACATAAATACGTTTAATCAAGAGTATTACACCGGATGGATGAATCCGCTCGTGACAAAAACAATCACAAAATGTGTAACGATTGACACTCGCTTTCGTGATAATTATTACAATTCGTCGAGTTCGGATTTCTTATTGCAATTACCCATGAAAATATCCAAAGTGGTTTCTATGCAACTCTCGTCTTTCGAATTTCCAGTATCGTTTTATGGAATATCACAAGCACTCGGCAACAATTTCTTTTATTTGGAAATCGAATATACGGATGCATTGGGCAACCCAATGCCAACAGTTGGGGAATTCGTCATTATGCCGGATGGAAATTATAACGGTCAAGATTTGGTGAAACTGATAAACGGTGTGTTATCGCCAACCGACGAACTCGGCGCTTTATTGTATCCAGAAAGTATTTTTTCATACGTTCAGTTTTATTTCGATTTAACTGATACGGGATCTGGAACGGGAGTTACATATATTACATCCAGTGGTTTAGAATACGGTATTTATAACATAACCAACATTTATTTGGATTTTAAACACAATTTAGACGAAAGCGTTTTTTACGGCGATGTATCTACCAGAATTGGTTGGAATTTAGGATTCAAAAAACGGGTTTACGATAAAGACATAATACATATTTCGGAGTCGGTAATCGAACCCATCACAATACGGTATCTCTATTTAGCAATTGAAGATTTTAATAATAGCGTAAATAATCATTTTGTAACGGCATTTAAAGACCACATTTTAAGTCCAAATATTTTAGCGAGAATCGCACTGAAAGGTAGTTATTTTAGTTTAATAATGGAAAACAATATGAATATTGTAACTGAACCGCGAAAATATTTCGGTCCGGTCGATATAAATCGATTACGAATTCGTGTGTATGATGATAAAGGGAGAATTTTACAAATGAACAATTCGGATTTTTCGTTTTGTTTGAATTTCAAGTTGTTATATGACGTATAATATTATTCTTCGATGGTAAACCATCTCCGGATAATCCGGTTGGCGTCTCGGGACGCCAACCAGACACGCCTTTTGCGATAGCTAAAGCGCAGGCAAATCCTTCAAGTCCTTCGTTCGTGCCTCGCTCCGGCGTTCTAGCAATTCACCTACGCATCTCCTTCGTCGTCACTGCTTCGCTTGTCCGGGAATACTACAATAACCTTCGATGGTAAACCATCTCCGGTTATTCCTCGAACACCTACGCTCGTGCCTCGCTCCGGCGTTCTCGCAATTCACCTACGCATCTCCTTCGTCGATGCTCCGGGAATACTACAAATGCATATATGCCAACAAAAATACGTTACAAATTATGTTTTTTATAAAAAAATAAACTAGTGAATAGTTTCAACCTGCTGTAATGTATATATAGTATATAATGTCACAGTTGGGTAATACATCGTCGGGGAATATATATATTCCACCGGTATTGAATCCCCCTGTAATACCAAACCAACCCGTTGGCATAAATACTTCTTATACGGGTTCAGTATATGCGTATAATGCGAGCGGTGGGTTTGTTATGGAACAGGGGTTAAAAAACATTTTAATTTCACCGATCGAAAAAATAAATAAATATGACGTGACGGAAGCATTTCAAGTGAAATACGACGTTCGTATATTTAATGACAAACTCGGGTTAAAAAAAAACTCAGACAACACTGTGATTACGGATACATCATATAATCCAGTTATGGGGTCATTCCTAATAGACGAAATAACGTTGACTGCAGTGGAATTCACGCTGGGTATGTCGAAAGACAACATCTTGTCTCTCGGTAAATATCGCACACTATACAGCGATTTCCAGTCGTTCGTGTATCAGTTTTTCGGGTATCCTGCAGGGTTTGATTCTCTTTTCACAGTAAAAAGTTATATTGATTTTAATGGTGGTGTCTTTGACGCAAGTGCAATGATGTTTTTAATGTCACGTAAAACGCTCAATGCAAACGGCGAATATGTATTGCCAGTGTCCGGTCAAATAAACTTACACCATGTCAATGCATTGCTCCGGTTTGCATCTTTATATAATCCATTTAATAATCGAACCGGTGGAGGCGAAGTGAGCAACGGGTTTTTAGAAAATGATTTATTCTTTGTGCCCAATGGAACAACTATCACATTAAAAGTCAATTTAAATACGACCGATGCAAACAACAATCTTACACTGAATTCGATGGGTCAATCGCACCTTGGACTAATAACGGGTGATTACGAAAGTGGTTATTATTCGCAAGTCACTACTGTAACCAGTACGCAAATTATTCGAACAGTAAAAGTCCCATTAGTAATCAAATTGGCGAATTTATCGCAACTTGCATATTTTCCAGACGCTCAAATTGTAGTGAAATATGAACTCTCATTTAGCGGGGTGACAAATGTTCCATTAGATAACAATGGCGACCCTCAAGCAGTGCCTCAATCACAAAAAGATGTAGTCCTTTTTTCAGTAGCACAATCCCTTGGGGTAGACATAACAACCGTGCGTATTATTTCGGCATATTACGTTGCTGTAAATCGTGGATTATCCGGAAATATTTTACCATCGAAGGACAATGTAAATACCAAAACGAAAAGTGCATTTGCAAAGTACAAAGACATGTTAATGGCGAGAGCTCTCTCCAGAGAAATTGTATATGAATTGCGATTCGAGTTTGAATTAATCACTACTTTGGGAGATATTAATGCAATTGCTGCTACAAATAATGCGGAGCAATATACCAATTCAACACAGGCAATTAACGCTATTTTAAACACGCTCCAATTTAACGGAGATATTATTCAACAAACCATACAGGAAAATGTTGCAACAAGTAATGACCCGGTTTTAATTGCCGCATTTACAAATATAGCACCACCTGTTACAACTGTTATAGATTATAGCACGAATAGTCCAACCGGAATAAGCGGTCCCAGTGGAACCAGCGGTGAATCGGGAACAAGTGGTCCCAGTGGAACAAGTGGTCCCAGTGGAACAAGTGGTCCCAGTGGAACAAGTGGTCCCAGTGGAACAAGTGGTCCCAGTGGAACAAGTGGTCCCAGTGGAACCAGCGGTGAATCGGGAACAAGTGGTCCCAGTGGAACCAGCGGTGAATCGGGAACAAGTGGTCCCAATGGGGCACGAGGACTTTTCGGTTCAAACGGAAAAACAGGTGTCACGGGATTCACTGGAAGAACTGGTTTTACCGGATTTACGGGAAAAACCGGATATACTGGTCCCACTGGTCGAACCGGCACTACCGGACTAACGGGAGAAACCGGTTTGACTGGTATGACCGGCACTACAGGTCTAACCGGAAATACAGGAAATACAGGAAATACAGGTATGACCGGCATAACTGGTTTGACTGGCACTACAGGTCGAACCGGAAATACAGGAAATACAGGTATGACTGGCATAACTGGTTTGACTGGGACTACAGGTCTAACCGGAAATACAGGAAATACGGGTATGACTGGCATAACTGGTTCAACAGGAACAACCGGTCCAACCGGAAATACAGGAAATACGGGTATTACGGGTATTACAGGTCCAACAGGAACAACCGGTCCAACCGGAAATACAGGAAACACGGGTATTACGGGTATTACAGGATTAACCGGTGAAACCGGACCGACCGGTTTCACTGGACTTACGGGGGTGACCGGCGAAACCGGTCCAACTGGATTGACTGGAGAAACTGGTTTCACTGGTATGACCGGATTGACTGGCGAAACCGGTCTTACCGGCAAAACCGGTCCAACCGGATGGACGGGCGAAACGGGCATCACCGGTTTCACTGGATTGACTGGATTGACGGGTTCAACCGGTCTAACCGGCGAAACTGGAATGACGGGTATAACAGGATTGACGGGTTCAACCGGTCTAACAGGCGAAACTGGAATGACAGGTATAACGGGATTGACGGGTGAAACCGGTCCAACAGGATTGACGGGCGAAACAGGTCCAACCGGATTAACGGGTGAAACAGGTATTACCGGTTTCACGGGATTGACTGGCGAAACAGGTTCAACCGGTCTAACGGGCAGAACCGGAATCACCGGTATAACGGGTCTAACGGGAGAAACCGGTATGACTGGAATCACCGGATTGACCGGCGAAACCGGTCTTACGGGCGAAACCGGTCCAACCGGATTTACGGGAATAACAGGTCTTACTGGCGAAACCGGACCAACCGGTCTTACGGGCGAAACGGGATTGACGGGACCAACCGGTCTAACGGGCGAAACGGGATTGACGGGACCAACCGGTTTAACCGGCGAAACCGGATTTACGGGACAAACTGGTTTAACGGGCGAAACAGGATTGACAGGACCAACTGGAATGACCGGTATGACAGGACAAACTGGATTCACCGGTCTAACCGGAATGACCGGATTTACGGGCGAAACCGGTTTTACTGGTCTAACGGGCGAAACTGGAATAACCGGACCAACTGGTCTAACGGGCGAAACTGGATTGACCGGACCAACTGGAATGACTGGTATGACCGGTTCGACAGGCGAAACCGGTATTACCGGCGTCACTGGTATTACAGGTCCAACGGGCGAAACTGGAATCACTGGGCAAACCGGAATGACAGGACAAACCGGAATGACCGGACCAACTGGAATGACTGGTATAACGGGATTGACGGGCGAGACAGGTCCAACTGGTTTCACGGGTATTACAGGATTCACGGGGCAAACCGGACCAACTGGATTCACCGGTCCAACTGGTTTCACGGGCATTACAGGATTCACGGGACAAACCGGATTGACGGGAACAACCGGACTCACTGGAACCACAGGACCAACTGGATTGACGGGACCAACAGGAACAACTGGATTCACCGGTCCAACAGGCGAAACGGGGATTACGGGACCAACTGGCATTACAGGTATTACAGGTATTACAGGTATCACCGGTTTCACTGGTATTACAGGTATAACAGGAATCACGGGACCATCAGGCATTACTGGCATTACCGGACAGACCGGACTCACAGGAACCACTGGAACCACCGGACAAACCGGATATTCGGGAACAACAGGATGTTCAGGAACAACAGGAACAACCGGACAGACTGGATTCACAGGGACAACTGGACCGACTGGACTCACTGGAGAAACAGGTATTACTGGTTTCACCGGAATATCTGGGTATACCGGAAACACTGGTTTCACCGGAACAACCGGATTTTCAGGAACAACGGGACCAACCGGAACAACTGGTTTCACCGGTCAAACCGGCATTACTGGTGTCACGGGTATTACGGGAATTACAGGAACAACCGGCATTACCGGACAGACCGGACTCACAGGAACCACTGGAACCACCGGACAGACCGGTCTCACAGGAACAACTGGACCGACTGGAAACTCAGGTCTCACTGGACCAACGGGTTTCACCGGAATAACTGGTCTAACAGGAACAACGGGTCCAACCGGAACAACGGGTCTAACCGGAACAACTGGTCCAACCGGAACAACTGGTCTCACGGGAACAACGGGTCTTACTGGAAACACAGGTCTCACCGGAAACACTGGGTTCACCGGATTCTCCGGAATAACTGGTCTAACCGGAACAACAGGTCCAACCGGAACAACTGGTCTTACAGGAACAACTGGTCCAACCGGAACAACCGGTCCAACCGGAACAACGGGTCTTACCGGAAACTCAGGTCTAACAGGAACAACAGGTCCAACAGGAACAACGGGTCTTACCGGAAACTCAGGTCTCACAGGAACAACTGGTTTCACAGGGACAACGGGTCTCACAGGAACAACTGGTTTCACAGGGACAACGGGTCTAACAGGGACAACGGGTCTCACAGGAACAACTGGTTTCACTGGAACAACTGGTTTCACAGGGACAACTGGTATTAGCGGACTCACCGGCGAAACGGGTTTAACTGGATTATCGGGAATGACCGGAACAACTGGGTCTACTGGTGCAATTGGCGATATGGGTAATACGGGTTTAACTGGATTATCGGGAATGACCGGACCTACCGGTGTAATTGGCGATATGGGTAATACGGGTGTAACTGGTCCAACCGGAGTAACTGGTTCGAGTGGAAATAGTGGAAATACTGGTGTATATGGTTTTGGTGGATTATCGGATAAAGATGTTTCATCTCCAACTGGAAAAACCGGACCAACCGGTGTTACCGGTGTGACTGGTATAACAGGAACAACCGGAACGGATGGATGTATTGGAAAAACCGGCACATCGGGAATCACCGGAACGACTGGAATAACCGGCATTACTGGTAAAGATGGAAGCAGCGGAACAACCGGTTCCTCTGGTATTACCGGTCCAACTGGTATAACTGGATTCACCGGGAGAACGGGAACAACTGGATTATCGGGTGAAACCGGGACAACCGGATTGAGTGGTCGATCGGGTCAAAGTGGTGCAACCGGAACAACCGGAACAATTGGGAACGATGGTCTAACTGGATTCACTGGCACAAGCGGTCAAACCGGACAAACTGGCACGATCGGATCCACCGGAACAACAGGCATTACCGGTTATGACGGTTCCACAGGAACAACGGGTCTTACTGGAAATACTGGATTATCTGGGACAACTGGACTTAGTGGAAGAACCGGACCTACTGGGACAAAAGGATACATAGGAGACGATGGTATCACCGGTGCTACGGGAATAACCGGCACAATTGGGTTTTGTTTTGTATCGGGACTTACAGGAACAACCGGTCTGACAGGCATAACAGGAACAACCGGACCAACTGGATTGACGGGAATAACCGGACTCTCGGGACCAACCGGTTTTTCTGGTTTCACAGGGCAAACGGGAACATCGGGATTGACGGGAACTACCGGCACAACTGGTTGCGATGGCACATCTGGCAGAACCGGAATTACTGGATACAGAGGCGATAGTGGAAACACCGGACTTACCGGACCAACCGGATTATCGGGACCAACCGGACTTACAGGACTGACCGGATTATCGGGACCAACCGGATTTTCTGGTTTCACAGGGCAAACCGGAACATCGGCATTGACGGGAACTACCGGCACAACTGGTTGTGATGGCACATCTGGTAGGACGGGTGTCACCGGACAACGTGGTGAAACAAACAATGAAGGAAACACGGGAACCACCGGAAGAACGGGGACATCGGGACAAACAGGTATTACTGGAACTACCGGGTCTACTGGGAATACCGGAATCACAGGAAAAACGGGAACAACTGGTTGTATTGGCGACGGTATGCTTACTGGATATACGGGAACAGATGGTGCAATCGGTCAAAGCGGAACGACCGGTTATACCGGACCAATGGGTATAACTGGCATAACAGGTATAACGGGTCCAAACGGAAATCGAGGTACTATTGGGATGGACGGAACAACCGGAATGGATGGTCTCACTGGACGAACTGGAACTACTGGATTCACCGGTGAAATGGGTTCAATGGGGGTTACAACGGGACGCACGGGAACTACCGGTCAAACAGGTGTTAGTGGGAATACTGGCATAACTGGTGTCACCGGATTGGATGGTTCGACTGGGTCAGCACATAAAGGTGTGGTAACTGGTGAATCTGGATTGACAGGACCTTCTGGGACAACCGGACGCACCGGCACTACCGGGCAAACCGGTATGACTGGAGAAACAGGACCAACCGGATTGAGTGGTCGCACGGGTCAAAGCGGGGCAACGGGAACAACCGGTATTATAAATGAAATTGGATACACCGGTCCAACCGGAACAACCGGGTGTATTGGTGTGAGAGGAGATTCGGGACAAACGGGAAATACTGGTAAGGATGGTGCCATCGGTTCGATTGGAACAACTGGACAAACCGGATTCACTGGTCCAACCGGATTTACTGGAAGAGATGGGGCAATTGGGAATAGTGGAAATACGGGTATTACCGGAATCACCGGTCCAACATCCGGAACGGGACCCACCGGAACAACTGGACCGATTGGATGTGTCGGTCCGAGTGATGTAACCGGTAGAACCGGAGCAACGGGAGTCACCGGAAATACAGGATATACCGGTCTTACGGGAACAACCGGTCTCAGTGGCGCAACCGGAAGAACGGGTCCAACTGGTAATGACGGGTGCGTAGGACCGGTTGGTCCTACCGGATATACGGGAGTATTGGGATATACGGGAATTATGGGCGAAGGTTCGAGTACGAATCCATTGAAATCCGGCGTCACTGGCATTACCGGACCAACCGGAACAACCGGGCGTAGTGGACCGACTGGCATAACTGGTCTCACCGGAACAACCGGACCTACGGGGACAACTGGGAGAAACGGAATTACTGGAATAACCGGCATCACAGGAGATACTGGTCCCACCGGCTGTATTGGTAGTGTAGGTAAAACCGGCATCACAGGCACAACCGGTATTAGTGGATGCACCATGGAAACCGGACCGACGGGAACAACCGGCATCACCGGAATCACTGGTATTAACGGTTTTGGTGGCATATATTACACACCGAGTTTCATTAATTCGGGAGTCTTGGACGTTTCTGGATTGGCAATGTATTATAATATGGATACGGGTAGTCAAAAAGGAACAACCGTTGCAAATTCGGCATCTGGCACACCGGTATATGATTCGACTCTCGTGAATGGTGCAACTATTTCCAACACATCCATATATGGTCAAAGCGTAGAATCGAATGGATCGCTACAATTGGAATACACAACTTCGCAATATGCCACCTTACCGAGTATCACATTTACAACACAGAACATTTCCATTGCGTTCTGGGTCAAAATGAATACATCTACACAGTTCAACCTTTCTTCAAATTCGTATAGTGTTGTAAATATTGCCGATATAAGTAGTGGTATTTTCATAGGTATAAATAATAATTCGGGATACATATGGTATGGCACATACGATTCCATGCAATCCGCTGCCGGACAACCTGCTGGTATTGGGTATACCGGAAACTTTTTTGACGGAGCGTGGCGACACGTTGTATTCACAATGTCTGATGCGCTATGGAAATTATACGTGAACGGCGTGTTATACCATACGATGGGTGCAACCCCCATGTCATATACGCCGAAAACGATGAATTATATCGGTAAATTAGGAAACCAAGTCGTTTTAAATCCACGTGGCGGATTCAATGGAAACCTTTCTCATTTCATGGTATTCAAACGCACATTGTCTCTCGATGAAGTCGGCATACTATACAATGGAACATCATATACCAAGTCCGTTTCGATTTTGGACGGCGTTTCTGGATATACCGGTATAACGGGTCCAACCGGAATCACCGGACCGACTGGTTGTATTGGTCCAAACAATCCGGATACGGGAAGCAGTGGAATGACTGGATACACTGGCCCGACTGGACCTGCCGGATTTGGGTATGCGTATATAGATACCACCAAGAGCACTCTCGATACAACCGGATTTCAGGCATACTATAAGTTCGATACAGGAGATGTTGCTGGAACAACCCTCTCGAATTTCGCGATTTCGCCCCCAACGGGCGATGCAACTTTGGTGAATAGTCCATCCGTCGTCCAAACCTATTCGTCAACGGCAGTAGACTCCAGTGGATTATTGTTCCATTATCCATTTAATTCGGGAGATGCCAACGGACCTTGGATTGCCAATTATGCCTCCGGATCACCGGTATATGATGCATCGATGTCTTCACTGGGAATGATACAAACAAACGATTATATTGTGGGAACCGGGGCGTTGTATATTGACGGCACTCCCGGAAAACGGGTTACACTGAAACCATTCATTATGAAAACGGGAGGAACCACATATGCATTTTGGTATAAATCGAATTACGCAAATACCAACGGAATAAACTTCGTAATGGATTTTTCCAAAGCAGTAAATGGAGGAGGATATACGTCTCCGCAATTGCAAATTAGTATGTATACGGGAGTTTCAAATATGTATTCATCGATTACATCGGCAACCACTGATGAATTTTACAACAACGGAGGAATTACCACAAATATGAACGATGGATTGTGGAAACACATTGTATGGGTAATACGACCGGATGGAATATGGTTAATGTATGTGAATGGAACTGTCGTGCAAACCCGAAATGCCGGAATACAAACAGAAGACTTGGAATTCAACCAAAACTATATTGGAATATATGGATATAGTCCCAATCAATACCCAGAAAAAGCATATTTGGACGATTTGCGCATTTATAATCGAGCATTATCGCAAACTGAAATAACCTCTCTCTATTCCTTGCGTATTCCGGATATCCCCAAACCAGTATTGGTTCTACATTACAAGTTCGATTTGGCAGACATTTCGGGGACGTATATTGCTAATTATGCTTCCGGATCACCCGTATATGACGCATCCATGTCTGTTGCCGGGTTAGTTACGAGTGCGAATGCGGCAGTAGGAACAGGTGCATTGAATTTAAGTAGCACATCTATCCCGTTCAATGATTCGGTATCATACCCGCCAATATCACTTACGGCATCTACCGGATATACGTTTGCGTTTTGGTTGCGTTCGAATAATTCCAGTATGTACGCTCAAATATTCAGTGGGTTCAATAAGAACACTCTTACTGCCGATTATGGTTCATATATTTACATCCAAATGTACGGCAATGGCATGTATATAGAATCACAAGCAGTAGGACGGTTTCCATCAGTGCCATCCGGCACTTCTTATAATGATAATGTCATCCGGCATTTTGCAATAGTGATTAATTCGTCTGGCGTGTTAAAGATGTATGTGAATGGCGTGTTAACGTATACAACGGGTTTCGTTGTTGGAGATTTACAACTCAATTATAATTATACCGGACGAGAACGTATTTCCGCTACGGGATATCCATTAGTAGGAACATTCGACGATTTCCGAGTATACAATCAAACATTAACCGTAGGCGAAGTGAATTACTTATATTCTCTCGGCGGAGCAAATGTTGCGGGTGCTACACCATTGTATAATACATTGGTTCAATCCTCACCCCCATACGTCGATAAAACAACCAATGCCGTATTATCGATTACAAACCGAAATGTAGTATATGGTGCTCCGAGCAATCTACCGAGACAATACGTCCAAATAAAACCAATCACGGTTACCAATGCCGGGTTTTCTCTCGGTTTTTGGTTCAAACCGACTTGGAAATACGAAAACACTGCTGTCCAGCAAATCATTTCCCTCAGTAATGCGGCAATCGGCGTCGACGGAAACGACCAAATCGCGATTCGAGCACAATCTGCCAGCAATAGCGGGTTTTGGTTATATTTCGACGTGTATCAGGCAAACAACGGAACGGCACACGGAACCACTCTCAATACGCAAAATTATAGTTCGTTTATCGGGTATTACAATATCGATTTCACATGGAAACACATTATGTGGACAATGAAGTATGATGCTTCCGGTTCGACATGGAATATTTATATCAACAATATTCTCAAGTATAGCGGCGTGCCAACCAATACAAACAATGATAATAATGGACAATATCCCTTAGCAAATACGAAACAAAACTGCGTTGTGGGATATGGCACAATGAATACCAATATAGACGAGTTGTACATTTATAGTCGAACCTTGCCACCCAGTGAAATCGCCATGTTATACAATAATTCGTATTTGAATTACAACTCGACAATTGTGGTCGGGGTTACTGGATATACCGGTGCTACGGGATGGACCGGATATACCGGAACAACCGGATGTGTTGGTATGACAAGTGAAACCGGACCTACGGGAACGACTGGATACACAGGATATACAGGACCAACTGGACTAACCGGTATGACAGGACCTATTTGCTACGGGTTAACTGGACCAATTGGACCTACTGGAATGGGATATACGAGAGTCGGCGCAGCGAAATACTCCACAAATATAATATCGCAATACCGTTTTGACGTAAGTGATATTTCGGGTTCTGTAGTGAAAAATATTGCAGTAGCATCTAATAATATTATTGTAAACCCCTACGATGCAACATTAATAAATAATGGCGAATCCGTCGGTAGTGCCGGGTTGGTTTTGTATTATCGGTTTAATAGCACGGATGCAACGGGAGTCAATATTGCCAACTATGCTTCCGGCACACCAGTCTACGACGCAATCACGTCTGTTTCCGGACTCATTTCCAATACTTCGTATGCAGTGGGCGATGCAGCATTGAATATGACAGGGGCGAACCAGTCGATAAAGTATCCGGTTATATCACTTACCGCGTCTACTGGTTATTCGTTTGCGTTTTGGTTGCGTTCAAACAATTCCAATACATATGCTCGAGTATTTGATTTCGCAAATACTGCAACTTACGCTGGAGGGTATATTTATGCAATGATATATAATAATGTGCTGTATATCGAAACGCAATCTGTGGCATATTCAACTCCCGTTTCGTATAATGACAATGTGCTCCGGCATTTTGCATTGGTGATTAATTCTGCCGGATTATTAACGGTATATGTGAATGGCGTTTCGCTATATACAAAAACGGTTGGTTCGGCAAATCTAACACTCAATTATAACTACACTGGTCGAGAACAAGGTGGTTATACGGGAGCACCATTAATTGGCACATTCGACGATTTCCGTGTATACAATCGCACATTGAGCGCTGCCGATGTCCAGAACTTGTTTTATATGGGCAATAATCAAACCAGTAATACAAACACTCCCAACACTTATAATATGGTGACTACTACCGCATCACCGGTTGGAACGGCATACTTGAATTTTGTCGACACGGTATACCAATCGGTAACTCTCGGTAATTTGGCAGCAATGTCATCTGGCATGTCGATTTCTACATGGGTCAAACCGAATATGACATCGCCTTCTGGAAAAACCATCTTCGAATTGGGTAATGGTCCTAGCACAAATACCATCCAAATGACATTGGACGCAAGCGGGCGTATTTCGACGGTAAGCGAAGGCACAACACTCTCGGCAATCGCGCCCACCAATATCAACGACAATACATGGCGTCATTTGGTATGGACGATGAGCACTACAGGAACATACAATTATTATATCAATGGAACAAGTGTGTATTCGACTACCGGAAAAACCTATCCATCGGCAGTCATTCGTACTAATAATTATTTGGGTAGGTCGAGTTCTTCCGCAACGGTGACATATAACGGCGGGATAGACGATTTCCGCGTATACAATTCCGTATTATCGGGAGCGGATGTTGCGAAATTATATGCCACTCCGGATTATGTGGATGGTGAATACAATTATTCGTATGGTCATTCTGGTCAAACCGGTTCAACCGGACAAACGGGTATTACCGGTATTACTGGAGTCACCGGGCAAACCGGACAAACCGGAATCACCGGAATTACAGGGTTCACCGGGCAAACCGGACGCACCGGACCTATCGGAACAATCGGGAATGACGGAATAACCGGCATTACTGGACGCACAGGAACAACCGGCGTAATTGGTTCGGCATATTTATTCACACAAACGGGTATTACGGGATATACGGGTTCAACCGGCGTTGTCGGTGCAACGGGCGCAACCGGTCCTACCGGAATTACTGGCATAACCGGACCCACCGGCATAACCGGACAAACGGGACCTACCGGAAATACAGGTCCATACGGCATTACTGGAAGTGCCGGTGCTACAGGTCTCACGGGGGATACGGGATACACTGGTTGTTTTGGTATAATGAATAATGCTGGCACAACCGGACAAACCGGAATCACCGGAATTACAGGACCGATCGGAATACAAGGGTCCATCGGTGCACCCGGACCAACTGGAACAACCGGGTCGACAGGCATAACGGGTATTACGGGAGTATTTGCAAGTCGAGGTATGACAGGAATTGCTGGTCCAATTGGCAATACCGGACTTACAGGTACAACTGGATACACTGGTTCGTTTGGACCACAAGCAAGTGGCGGTTCGAACGGTATAACTGGAATAACCGGCGTCACTGGCATAACCGGTTCTATCGGTCCAAATAGTAATACGGGTTCAACCGGCGTTAGTGGAACTACGGGACTAACTGGTTCCGATGGCACAAACGGCAATAATGGAAATATAGGAACATATGGGTCAACTGGAAATAATGGTTCCATTGGTTCATACGGAATAATAGGGCAAAATGGTTCGAACGGAAATATGGGCACATCGGGAAATAGAGGATATTCCGGAATCGACGGACAAATGGGTCCAACTGGTCCAACCGGTGCAGATGGAATGATTGGGTCTATTGGAAATATAGGACCTTCTAGCACAACCACTGGAGATACGGGAACAACCGGAACCGACGGAAATATCGGTGCAAATGGCGAAGTAGGACCAACTGGAACATACGGAGTCACAGGACCGACTGGGGCAAACGGAATTCGAGGACCGACTGGCGATACCGGACCAATTGGTAATAGAGGGTTAAAAGGAAAACAAGGCAATACCGGAAATACGGGTTCTACTGGCAATCAAGGACCCACCGGAGAAACCGGTTATAATGGACCCACTGGACCAACCGGAACAATTGGAATCATAGGACAAACGGGGACACCCGGAATCACCGGACAAACCGGCACGACTGGTTATACGGGAATGACCGGATATACCGGAACAACGGGATATACCGGAAACACCGGAGAAACTGGAAGAACGGGAGAAACCGGCACTCGGGGAGATACGGGATTCACCGGATATACTGGACCGATCGGTATGAATGGTTGCACAGGTCGAGGTGGAATGTTCGAACAAATCATACCAACGATGATTACCATACAAGACGATAATTCGAGAGCACGTTCAGTATTTTCGACACCTATTCCCACCGAAATGTATATCACCGATAGTCCTCTCGATACACACGCTCAATCTTACGGATTTACCAATACCAGTGTAACATATACCTTCGGCAAAAACAAAAATCAATCGTATCTAGGTGTCGGCAAACAAGGGAATACATATGGAATGTCGGTTTCGACAAATGGAGAGAAATGGTCTCATATGACGAATCCAACACAGACATCAAACAACTATATTTTATGGGATGGTCTAAAATGGATAGTAGCGAGAGATACGGAATTATTGTATAAATATGCCGACCAATCCTTTTCGGTGGTGGATATTTCCAATACGGCATTGACTACGATTGAAACCAATGGAGAAATATATGTCGGGATCGGCAATGCGGGAGTCTTTTATAGTTACGATGGAATACACTGGAACACCGGAACAACCGAAATAAACAGTAATTCGGCAACCCACAAATCCAAGATTTTATGGAATGGGCGTGTATGGGTAATCGGTGGAAACGGCGCGAATTATACGATGATGTATAGTTATGACGGTAAGTTGTGGTCGGGAGTCATTGGGTCGAAATCGTTGTTTGAAGTGGCAATAGACATTGCTTGGAACGGGCAAATTTTCGTGGCAACTGGCACATCGACTACATTGCCAAATGGATATGCATTCTCAAGTAGTATAGATGGAATCCATTGGGCAAATGCAACTAATCTATAACCCTTTATCCTTCGGTAGTAGGCAAGCGCCCGAACATATGTAAAAAATATCATATTTTATAATTATTTGAAATGAAAATATGATATATTCTCCTAGGATGGTAAACCATCTCCGGTTATTCCTCGAACACCTGCGCAAGTCGTTCCTCCTTGCTCCGGCGTTCTCACAAATGCGGTATTCCCGGAGAAACGACGTTAGGAGTTACGTAGGTGAATTATACTGCCGATGCCCTGGTGCCGCAACTGAATGGTGCTCGCCGGACATAAACATATGCTTTAAACTCTTCGGGTTTGCTACATTTACCGTGTTTATTATAGATGTATTCGTTGCCCGTAATCGCGCCGGTTGCCGAATCGGGTTTCGTAATATTGCGACTTTTGGGGCAGGTATTGCTGATTTGTGTGCTCGTCAACGCCGTGCATTTTTTGTAGACGGGGTTTTTGTCGACGATACTGCACGGTTTTCCGTCTTTATTGGTTTCACTCAACGTTTTTTGTCGAATAAAATAAACATATTCGCTCTGTGAATGCGTAGTAACGATATGTTTCACATCGGCAAATGGTCTTGGACGACGTATCCACCTATATTTGGTGTCAATTAACCCTCTCGTATTCATAGTCGATTTCTTGACGACTGCTGGATTTTCTAAACTGGTGACACCTGATTGGACAATCGGTCCTTTATAGTATTTACCGCAACACCCGCCGTGTCCTCTCACGGTATTTCCTTTCATCAATGTTCTGGGTAATGACCGAGACAATGAAGTTTGCCCGACAAACCCTTGATTACGGTGTGTTCCGTTCAAAGAAAACCCGTCTGGAGAATGACTATTGTTATGGTATTGTGCCAATGTTTTACGTTTCAATGCAACAATCGACATTTTATTTCGGGTATTCACAAAAACGATGATATATATATAAACTCATATATTTTTTACGTTTATCGCTTTACCGCTTATTACTATTATATAAATTAAAATGTATGTCAGTTTCGCCTGTAAAAGATTGTGATTTTGGACCGACTACTTTCAGCAATTCATCCGGATGAAAATACAAGGCGTTGGGAATATATACAAATCCATACCCCGAATTCGACGCTACACCATAAACGACATCAAACAAATTGCTTGCATTTGTCAGATTCCATCGATTTCCTGCATCCGGTTTCCCATATGAAATCCCGCCAATTCCAGCAAACAATACGAAATGTCTATTCCAACAAGAAGAATAAATAGACGATAATCGAGAGTCAATCGACAAACCGCCATTCAGTGATATATCGAAATTCAAATGTGTATTGGATGCTTCGTTTGTCAATATAGCAACCACTCCCGAAATATCGGTTATATATGTATATTCACCATCAAAACAAGTGCTCGTAATCGTCTTTCCAGAGAATCCATTGATTGTCGTATTGACGTATTGTCCTCCATTGATTGGACGACTCTCGAGAGTATTACAAGATAAATCGGCAAGTCGATATACCGATACGGAATCATTTGCGAGACCATTCATATACAGGATATTGTTTTTCAATACGATAGGGGATGCGTATCGAGAAAGGGTATTCGAGAGTGCATTTTCCATATACAAATCCATATGTAAGATACTCGCAAAGGAAGCACCGAACGTGTTCAATATAACCACACGATATTGCGAATATGCTACCCTGTTGGAATATATATTTATAGGCAATATAAAGCGACTGCTTGTATTTGGTGGCGTATCTGTTTGAAACTGAAATGAATGTATTTCGGACCATGCACTCCCGTCATTCGACCCTAAAAGAATCCATTGTCGGGGTATTGCCGAAGGTGTGTTTTCGGGAGTCGTATCGAACACAATGGAATAATATCGAATGGTGTTTGCCGAAGGAATCGAGAGAGAAACCCATTCACCGCTTACCGTTAGTGTTGCAGGACCACCATTCAATGGACTATATGTGGTAATTTCCGTGCCCGAATATGTTCCGTTATTGGCATATACATTAATGGCACTTTTCCAACTACTACTCTCGATATTATCAAATAAACGATATGCTTCGTATCCATTTTGTAAAGTCGAACTAGTCGCAGTATATCCCGAAGGAGAAGTCGTCCCCGTCATATATCCGCTATTCCAAAACACACTCGATGCATCCATTATCGTTGCATTTTTATCGAGAGTCGGCGTCCAATTGATTCCGTCGACAGAAACGGCAGTTGTGTTTGTGCCAGACCCATATACTAACCACGTTTTTCCCGTCCAACATACTTTGGAAGCATAATCCGTGAAAATGTCGGTTGAATTCGAAACGACGTTCCAATCCATTCCGTTGGTCGAAGTTGCAATAGTGGAATTTGTGCCTTTCCCGACTGCTACAAATCGGAAACCATTCCAGGCAACATCGTATCCTTCCGTCATTATAGACGACTCTCGTCCTTTCCATTCGATTCCATCGTAACTGGTTGCCACCCAATACAATCCTTTCCCAACCGCAACCCATAATGTCCCGTTCCATACAGCACGATTTGCCCGTTCGGTGAAAATATGTTTACCTAAACCCTTCCAATACAAACCATCATGACTATATGCTAATGTATTGTGTCCTTCTCCCGTGGCAATCGAGAGTGGATGTATAGTAGCCATTGCTTTATTTGAGTTATTTTTAATGAATCGTTGCACGGTGGATAGAGATATATCGGTCATAGTTGAACTGGTAGTCCAATACTCTCCATCTACACTTTTTGAATATGTATTTCCGCCATTGCTTTTCCAAAACATAGTCCCATCATACAATGTATTTTCGAGAGTGTTTATCGAAACGTCATATTGCATTGTCCACTCTTTCCCATTCGCACTCGTTGCCACATTCCACGAGGGGTCTTCTCCAAATACCGTCCAACCATTTTCGGGTTTCCATTCGACTCTCGTTGCTTTTGTAGAAAATGTGTTTGGAACAGAAGTCCATTGTTTACCATCCAAACTATACGCAATCGAACGGTTGACACCTATCGCAGATATTCCCGCCAATACCCATATTTCGCCATTCCAACGCACCGATACTCCCGATGTAATACCCGTAATAGTTTGTCCAATCCAATAAATCCCATCGATACTATATGCAGTAGAATACCGATTCGGTGAAGAATCTATACCAGTTGCCACCCATAGATTCGTTTCTTTTGCCCAATCGACACTGGTTGCTTCGCCGGAAAAAACGGTGATTCCACGACCCATCCACGATGTTCCATCTATACTGGTGGCAATTGTATTGGTATTACCGCTGCCAACCGCAACCCAATTACGTCCATTCCATCGCGCGTCATTCACGACTCCAATTGATGATGCGGAAGTAGATAGAGACCAAGTAGTGCCCTCGTCCAAACTATAGGCGATTGGCGTATTTGTTCCTGAACCAGACCCAACTGCTAATAAAACCGAAAATGGAAACCGAATGGTGTTGCGAAATTCTGCGTTAGTTTCCATATCGACGATTTGTTTCGTAGTATCGGGTCTCGATAAACCGTAATGAATACCGTCAGTGCTTTTTAATGAAACATTTCCTGCCGAAGTTGCCAAATCACCCATAATAACGACTTGATCTCCTATCCATTTGATATTGTTTGCATAATTTACGACGAGAACGTTTTCGGGAACATTAGCATCTTCCCAAGTTGTGCCATCTATGCTATATTTATAACTACACGTCCCGTCGCCGTTTATATGTGTTAAAATGAAAAGACTCCCGTTCCAATGAATGGAAATAACTGGATTCGACATTATTATAGGATAATATGAAGAACGATTCTTATATTATAGGTGATGATATTTTGAAAGTATGATATTTTTATTCATATTCTCCTTCGAACGCCTACATCTACGAGTTAGGCGTTCTCACAATTCACCTACGAAACTCCTTCGTCGTTTCTCCGGGAATACTACAATTCACCTACGAAACTCCTTCGTCGTTTCTCCGGGAATACTACAATTCACCTACGAAACTCCTTCGT